>Ga0310839_100051_pt1 | contig 196206 bp, 180 predicted proteins | sample SM_ome_7_FD_201305 | JGI IMG/M metagenome (GOLD analysis project Ga0310839, IMG submission 201305) | Sorghum-adapted microbial communities enriched on stacked mutant (SM) sorghum from Joint BioEnergy Institute, Emeryville, California... ...
TCCTCGCACCCTCCCCGAGCTCGTCGACAACGCGCTCGAGGCTCTCGACGTCCCCGGACCGACCGGGCCGCCGAGCGGTGCACTTTTCAGTTCCTGAACCCGGTGCACTATTGGGCTCCTGGCGTCACCGAACGACCCGGACGAAACGGTCGATCGAGCGCGCGTTTCATCCAGGTCGCCGGACCGAGCCCGCCTACGCCGAACGACCCGGACGAAACGGTCGATCGAGCGCGCGTTTCATCCAGGTCGCCGGACCAAGCCTGCCTACGCCGAACGACCCGGACGAAACGGTCGATCGAGCGCGCGTTTCGTCCGGCTCGCCGAGCGGCGGGGGCGCACACGGGACACGGCCGGCGAATGACGGCGGACCCGGCACGCCGCGCGCTCTCGCTCACCCAGTCTCACCAGCGGCCGTTCGGACCACGCCGAAGCCCGTCACCATCGACCGCGAACGGCGCGAGCCGGCCCGGCACCACCGAACACGGGCCCGGACCACCCGCCGCACGCCACGACGCGCGCCCGGCCCATGGGCCGGACCACTCGGCACGCGAGGGCGATCACCCCCGGCCCAGCCCGACCGTGGCGCGGCTTCGCGCGAGACGTGTGTCGACTCGTGACGGCCATGCCGGGACGAGGCGACACACCCATCCGGGGCCCGGGCGGGTGTGTCGTCTCATGACGGCTATGCCGGGACAAGTCGACACACCCGACCAACGTGGCGCCCGCCAGTCGCGCCCGCAGGAGCGACACGCGAACCGCTCCCTCACCTCCTGACCAGCGGCCGTTTCAGACCACGCCGAGACCCGGCACCACCGGTCACGAACGGAGCGAGCCGGCCGGGCACCACCGACCACGAGCCCGGACCACCCGCCGCACGCCGCCGAGACGCAACGACCGCCCCCGGCCGCCGCTCACGCCAGCCGCATCGCCTCCGCCACCGCCTCCGGGTCGAGCGGCTCCCCCGGCAGCTCGTGCGCGGCGTCGGCCCGCAGACCGTCGAGCAGCACCGCGAGGTGCCGGCGCCACGCGTCGGGCGCGGTGTCGCGGATCCCGTCGGTGGCGCGGACGACCGCCCAGACGAGCAGGCCGAGGTCGGCGACCGACAGGTCGGCGCGCAGCTCCCCCGCCTCCCGGGCGCGGCGGACGAGCTCGGCGAACGCGACCTGCCCGCGCTGCTTGGCCTCCTCGGTCGCCGAGCCGGGCGGCAGCGTCCGGACGCACACCTGGGTGAACCCGCGGTCGGTCGCCTGCATCGCAGCGAGCGCCTCGAGGTGCGAGACGAGCGCCTTCCACGGGTCGGGCTCGTCGAGCGCGGCCTCGGCCAGCGCCGTGGCGCGCTCGGCGGCGTCGCAGAGCGCCGCGTCGATCAGCTCGACCCGGCCGCCGAAGCGGTTGTAGAGCGTGCCGATGCTGACGCCGGCGCGGGCCGCGATGCCCTCGAGCGACGCCTCCAGGCCCTCCTCGGCGAACGCCTCGCGCGCGGCGGCGAGGAGGGCGTCGCGGTTGCGGCGGGCGTCGGCGCGGAGCACGGACGGCAGCCTACAAACTTGAGCCCACCCTCATGTTCCGAATATCTTGAGGCGGTCCTCAAGTTGAAAGGAGCCGCCCACCCATGCCCTCCATCGCCATCTTCGGAGCAGGCCCCGCGTTCGGCGCGTCGGTCGCGCGCCGCTTCCACGCCGCCGGCTACGACGTCGCGCTCGTCGCCCGCGATCCCGCCAAGCTCGCCCCGCTCGCCGAGGAGACCGGCGCGAGCACCCACCTCGCCGAGCTGACCGACCGCGCGCAGGTGCTCGCCGCCCTCGACGCGATCGGGCTCACCGACGTCGTCGTCTGGTCGCCCGGCGACGTCAGCCGCCTCCCCGTCGCGGCGCTCGACCTCGACGCCGAGACGCTCGAGACCTGGCTGCCGCTCCACCTCCTCTCCCCGCTCGCGCTCGGCCACGCGGTCGTCCCGGAGATGGTCGAGCGCGGGTCGGGCACGTTCGTCGTCGCCCAGGGCGTCGCGGCCTCCCGGCCCGACCCGATGCTCGCCAGCGTCGGCGCGCCCCAGGCCGCCCTGCGCAACTGGCTCGACTGCGCCGCGCAGCTCGCCGAGCCGCGCGGCGTCAAGGTCGCCGCGCTGGAGATCGCCGAGCTGATCGAGCGCAGCGCCGCCGCGCGGCTCTTCGACCAAGGGCACTTCGAGGGCGTCGAGGACGGCGCCCTGCCCCGGATCGACCCCGACGCGCTCGCCGACCGCGTGTGGAACCTCCACGAAACGCTCGCGCGCAGCCGCTAGGGTCCCGCCGCTCATGGCGGCACTCGACGTCCAGGGGCTCGTCAAGCGATACGGCGCCGTCGAGGCGCTCGCCGGCGTCGACCTGCAGGTCGGCGAGGGCCGGCTCGTCGGGCTGCTCGGGCCGAACGGCGCGGGCAAGTCGACGCTCGTCAAGATCGCGTGCGGGCTGGTCCGGGCGACCGCCGGCACGGTGACGGTCGCCGGAGCGCCGGCCGGCACCCTGCAGGCGCGCCGGCGCGTCGGCTACCTCGCCGAGCTGTTCCGCTTCCCCGGCTGGGCGCGCGCGGACGAGGTGCTCGCCCTGCACCAGAAGCTCGCCGGATCGGACGGCGGGGCGCGCGAGCGCGCCGAGCTGCTCGACCTCGTCGGCCTCGCCGGCGCCCGCGACCGGCGCGTCGAGGCGATGTCGAAGGGCATGCAGCAGCGGCTCGGGCTGGCGCAGGCGCTCGTCGGCAGCCCGCCGCTGCTGCTGCTCGACGAGCCGACGAGCGCGCTCGACCCCGTCGGCCGCCGGATGGTGCGGGCGGTGCTGCTCGAGCTCAAGGAGCGCGGCCACTCGGTGCTGCTCAACTCGCACCTGCTGTCGGAGGTCGAGCTCGTCTGCGACCACGTCGCGATCATGCGCGCCGGTCGCGTGGTCACCGCCGGCACCCCCGGCGAGCTGGCGCGCCCGCGCGGCGTCGAGATCGAGACCGCGAACGGGACGCGCCTGTACGAGGGCGCCGGGCGCGACGACGCGCCGCGGATCGTCGCCGACCTCGTCGCCGCCGGCGAGCAGGTCTACGAGGTGCGCCTGCTGCGCTCGACGCTCGAGGACGTCTACGTCGAGGCGGTGTCGTGACGGTCGTCGCCGCCCACGCGATCCGCGAGTCGCTGCGCCGCCGCGTGTTCGCCGTCGTGCTCGTGCTGAGCATCGTGTTCCTGCTGCTGTACGCGTGGGGCGCCGGCGAGCTCCTCGCGGACGTCAGCGGCTTCGAGGGCAACAGCTTCCTCGTCGATGCCGAGACCGTCGCGGGCGGCACGATCCTCGGCCTGGCGATGTTCGCGATCCTGTTCCTCGGCGCGGTCCTCGCGACGTTCCTGACGATCGGCGCGGTCCGCGGCGACGCCGACCGCGGCCTGCTGCAGCCGCTCATCGTCCGGCCGCTCGGCCGCACCGCCTACCTGGGCGGGCGGCTGCTCGCGGCGAGCGCGGTCAGCGGCGCGTACGTCGTCGTGCTCTTCGGCGCCTGCACGATCCTCACCGGCCTGGCCGGGTGGTGGCCGCACCGGTTCGTCGAGCCGGCGCTCGGGCTCGCCGCCGCCGCGGCCGTCATCGCCGCGCTCGCCGTCCTCGGCTCGGTCGTGTTCTCCTCGACCGCCAACGGCATCGCGGTGTTCATGGTGTTCGGCGCCGGCCTGACCGCCGGCCTGCTCGGGCAGATCGGCGAGGCGCTGAACTCCGAGACGCTCGACACGATCAGCGACATCGCCACCTGGATCCTGCCGTTCGAGGCGCTCTACCAGGACGGCCTGGCGGCGCTCACCGCCGACGCCGGCGGCACGACCGAGGCGATCGTGACGCTCGGCCCGTTCGGCGGCGCGCAGGGCGCCGGCGCCGCGCTGTGGCCGTTCGCCGCCGCCTACGTGGCCGCGGTGTTCGCGGCCGCCGCCGCGCTGTTCGGACGCCGCGACCTCTGAACGCCGCGCAGCAGCACGAGGCCGGCCAGCGCCGCGACCATCGGGCCGGCGCCCGCCACGACGAGCGCCTCGCGCGCGCCGATCGCGCCGACGAGCACGCCGCCCAGCGCGAGCGCCGCCAGCTCGGCGCTGTTGCGCGCCGCCCCGTACGCGGCGAACGCGCGGCCGTGCAGGCGGTCGGGGACCCGCTCGGCGATGAGCGTGCGGATGAGCGTGTTCTTCACGCCGTGGCCGACGCCGCCGACGCAGTAGCCGGCGAGCGCCATCGGCAGGACCGCGACGATCGTCTGCCCGGCCATGCCCGCGCCCTGGACGCCGAGCGCGACGAGCGCCCCGGCTCCGAGCACGCGGCCCGGCACCCGCGGCGCCACGCCCATCGCGCCCGCGGCCATGCCCGCCATCCACGCGACGAGCAGCAGCGCATAGCCCGTGTCGCCCGCGCCGAGCACGTCCTTGACGTAGAAGACCTCGGCGGTCAGCGAGGCGGAGATGACGAGCAGCGCGGCGACCGCCGGCCCGACGACGATCCGCAGCACGCGATCGCCGGCGAGCGCGGCGATCCCGTCGCGGGCGCGGTCGTGCGCGCCCCCCGGCTCCGGCGGCCGCCGCGCGTGCAGCAGGCCGCCGACGACCGCGATCGCCAGGAAGCTCGCCGCGTTGACGAGCAGCGCGGTCCGCGGGCCGCCCGCCGCCGCCAGCGCGCCCGCCAGCGCCGGGCCTGCCGCGAAGCCCACGTAGCGGGCGGTCTCCACCACGCCGTTCGCGCGGGTCAGTCCGCCGGGCGCGGCCACCGTCGGGACGAGGCGGAACTCGGCGGGCTGGCTCACCGCCGCGCCGGTCGCCAGCAGCGCCGACAGCGCCAGCAGGCCGGCGACGTCCGCGGTGAACGCCAGCGCGACGGCGACCGCCGCCTGGGCGAGCGACGAGACGACGAGCACGCGGACGCTCTCCACCCGGTCGGCGACCAGGCCCGCCAGCGGCGAGAGCACGATCATCGGCAGCATCGAGGCGGCGAAGTAGCCCGCCACCGCGAAGCTGCTGCCGGTGAGGTCGTGGACGCGGACGGCGAGCGTGACCATCGCCAGCAGGTCGCCGAGCGCGGACAGGAAGACCGCGCCGGCCAGCAGCCGCAGATCTCGCCCGCCGCCCGCCATCTCAGCTCGCCGGGGCGATGTTCTGGTTGCCCCGGAAGACGTTCTCCGGGTCCCACTGCGCCTTGATGCGCTGCAGGCGCTCGTAGTCGCCGGGCGCGAACCCGGCGCGCACGCGGGCGTGGCCCTCGTCGCCGATGAAGTTCAGGTACGCCTCACCGGTCGCCCACGGCGCGACGAGGTCGCGGTACGAGCGCCCGTGCGCGATGACCTTCTCGTCGTCGGCCGGGTCCTCCCACAGCATCAGCGGGTGCACGACCCACGTCGCGGCGCGCGCGCTGAGCGGGCTCGAGCCGGGCCGCGGCCGCGCGACCGCGCCGCCCCACGCGAGCAGGCACAGCTGGGCCGGGCCCTTCGGCATGCCCTTCGCGTGCTCGACGAGCGCGTCGATCGCCTCGTCGGGCAGCTCGCGCAGATGCTCGGTCGTCCACCAGTTGCGGTAGCCGGGCGGATCGTCGAGCGAGCACTGGAAGTCCGCGTACCTCGTGACCTCGAAGAAGTCGGCGGCCGGGCCGAGCGCGCGCAGCGGCGCGATGAGCTCCTCGCCGACCGCCGGCTCGCCGGCGTACATGCCGCACACGATGAGGATGTGCTCGCCGCGCAGGTCGGCGGGGACATCCTCGTCGTCCTGCGGCCCGGTGGTGAAGAACACGCCGATGCTCAGCGGGTCGGGCGCGCCCTCCATCACGTCGCGCAGCGTGCGGACGACCTCGCGCCCGCGGTCCGCCGGGAAGAGCAGCATGCCGGCGAACACGTCCGGCCCCACCGGGTGCAGGCGGAGGTCCAGGCGCGTGACGACGCCGAAGTTGCCGCCGCCGCCGCGCAGCGCCCACATGAGATCGGGATGCTCGTCCTCGGAGACCTGGACGATGCGGCCGTCGGCGGTGACGAGCTCCGCGCCGACGAGGTTGTCGCAGGCGAGCCCGTGCAGGCGCTCCAGCCAGCCCGAGCCGCCGCCGAGCGTGAGCCCGCCGACGCCGGTCGTCGAGACGCGGCCGCCGGTCGTCGCCAGCCCGTGCTCCTGGGTCGCGCGGTCGAGCTGCCCCCACGTCACGCCGCCGCCGACCCGCGCGATCCGCGCGTCGGGGTCGACGTCGATGTCGGCGATCCCGCGGATGTCGAGCACGATGCCGCCGTCGTTCAGGCACATCCCGGCGACGGAGTGGCCACCGGCGCGCACCGCGACCTCGAGCCCCGACTCGCGCGCGAACGCCAGCGCGGCGACGACGTCGTCGGCGGTCGTGCAGCGCGCCACGTAGCGCGGCCGCTTGTCGATCATCGAGTTGAAGAGCGTGCAGGCGTCCGCGTAGCCCTCGCTGCCGGGCTCGTACAGCTCGCCCTCGAGCCGGAGGCGCAGCTCGTCCGCGGCGCTGTAGATGAGATCGGTCTGCGTCATGGCCGCGACGCTACGTCCGCACCGTCGCGGCGACTTCGCCAGGACCGGCCATCCGACTAAGATGGCCGCTCCCGGCCATCCGTGCTCTTCCGCACGCCCGAGCTGGGAGATCCCCGCGGTGGATCTGTGGCCGGTCACGGTCGTGGGTCGCCCGCGCGCGGCTCACGCTCTCTGTTCGAGGAACGGACGAGAAGGGAGTCCAGGGATGGTGTTGAGTCCGAGACTCGCGTTTGCCGCGACCGCGCTCCTCCTGCTCGTCGCGGCTCCGTCGGCCGGCGCCGACACGGCCACGCCGACGACGTCGGAGACCGTGACCAAGACCCGGTTGGAGCGCTATCTGCAGGACGCCCGCGCGCCGGTGCCGACGGCGTCGAACGAGCATCTCGCGCTGCTCGCGAAAGGCCGCCGCCGACGAGTGCGCCGGTGATGTGGGCGACAGCTACATGGCCAAGACCGGGGACTGCCCGGCCGGCCGGAAGCCCAAGGTCAACCAGGCCTACCTGTGGGGCCTGGCCCGGACCGGTGACGACCTGTGGATCGGCACCGCGCCGAACACGCTGTGCATGGCGATCGGCCAGGCGGGCCAGATCCTCGGCAACCTCGATCCGATCGACAACAGCGCCTTCCGCTGCGAGTTCGACGAGAGCGGCTTCCTGAGCGCCTGGAACGCGCCCGGCAGCCCGCTCGCCGGAGGGGCGAACCCGCTGCTGCCGATGCACGGCGACTGGCGGCCGCCGGGGATGTACCGCTACGACACGAAGACGGGCCGGCTCCACGACCTGTCGGCCGACCTGCCGGACGATGCGCGCAACCTGCTGAAGGGGACGCTCGGCCTCCGCTCGGCCGGCGCGATCGGCCGCACGGTGTTCCTCGCCGGCCCGCAGCGTGACCAGGGCGGCTGGCAGGCCCAGGCCATCAACGTGTTCGCCTTCGACGCGGTGACGAAGAAGTTCGTCGACGCGACGGCGATCACGAAGTACAACGACATCCGCCGGTGGATCGTCGCCGGCGGGAAGCTGTACACCGCGGTCGGCAAGCCCGACGGCACCGGCGCGCTGCTGCGCTGGGACGGCGATCCCGACGCGCCGGGCACGGCCGACAACCCGAGCCCGAAGCTGTTCGACCTCACCGAGGTCGGGCTGCTCGACGCGCAGGGCGCCGACCTGGCCGAGCACAAGGGCCGGATCTACGTCACCACGTGGATCCTGTCGTCGCTGACCCAGCCGGGCCCGGGCGGGGCGGTCACCGCGGGCGTGTACCGCTCCGAGCCGCTGGACGAGATGAACGGCCCGCCGACCCAGATGACGAAGATCTGGTCGGTCGAGGACTACGAGCCCGATCCGCTCATCGCCACCACCTACCTCGGCGGTGGCATCGAGTCGTTCGACGGCAAGCTCGTCTGGGGCACGATGCACGCACCGCTCATCGGCTCGCTGCAGGCGCTGTTCCCGTACCTGCAGGGCGCCGACGTCCCGCAGATCCTGACCGCGGTCCTCGGGAGCTGGCGCGGCACCGCGCTGTTCAGCGCCGACCGCCCGGAGGCGGACGCCGACCGCGGCATCCGGCTGCTGTACGGCGAGACCCGCCTGCCGGTGTTCAACCCGTCCACGCGGACGTGGAGCCTGCAGCCGAACAACGCCGGCCAGACGCCGAAGTTCGGCCACACCGGGTTCAACAACCCGTTCAACACGTACTCGTGGTGGATGACGACCACCGGCCGGGAGCTCTACGTCGGCACGATGGACTGGAGCTACCTGGTCGAGCGGGGCGTCGAGACCCTCGTCGAGGCGATCACCGGCACCCAGCTCCCTGACGGTGCGCTCGACCTGCCGGTCCCGACCTACGGCGCCGACCTCATGCGGTTCCGGTCGCTCGACCATCCCGCGGTCGCCGTCAGCCGCTCCGGTGTGGGCAACCACACGAACTACGGCGTCCGCACGATGGTGACCGGGCCGAAGCGCCTGTACGTCGGCACCGCCAACCCGATGAACATGCATCCGTAGGGTGGCTGGGAGCTGCGCTCGCTGCCGGTCGACTACGAGCCCGAGGAGCCGGGCGGGCAGCCGGGCGAGCAGCCGTCCGAGCAGCCCTCGCCGCAGCCGGGCGACCAGCCCGCCGGCCAGGCGCAGCCACCCGTGTCGGCCGCGTCGACGCAGGCGAGCGCCGCGTCGCAGAGCGGCGTCGCGCAGTGCGTCTCGCAGCGCCGGTTCACGATGCACCTCGGCTTCCGCCTGAAGGTCGCGACCGCGCGCGGCATGCGCAACGTCAAGACCATCAGGGCGACCGTCAACGGCAAGCGGGTCAAGGCCCGGCGTGACGCCCGCAAGGGCATCATGATCCCGGTCGACCTGCGGGGGAAGCCGAAGGGGCGCGCCACCGTCCGCGTGCAGCTCACGCTGCGCAAGCCGATCCGCGTCCAGCGGCGCGACGGCCGCACCGCGCGGACCAGGACGGTGGTCCGCACCTACCGGTTCGTCACCTGCTGACGTCCCCGTGTCGCGCGCCGGTCAGATGAGGCCGGCGCGCGACGCGTACGCCACCGCCGCCGCCCGCGAGGACAGCCGCAGCTTGGAGCGGATGTTCGCGACGTGGCGGTGGACGGTGTGCGGGCTGACGACGAGCCGCTCGGCGATCTCCGCGTCGCCGAGCCCCTGCGCGACGAGCTTCAGGATCTCGATCTCGCGGGGGGTCAGCTCGCCGAGGTCGCGTCCGTTCGCGCCGGCGGCGCCGCGGCCGGCCGCGAGCAGCGCGTCGGCCTGCTCGACGCCGCGCATGGCGCCGAGCTCGGCGAACGCCGCCCGCGCCGCGGTCGCCTCCTCGGCGGCGTGCCCCTCGCGGCCGAGGAGCCGCAGCGCGCGGGCGAGCACGAGGCGCGCCTGCGCGGCCTCGTACGGCGCGGAGCTCGCGGTCAGGCAGTCGATCGCGTCCTCCGCGTCGCGGCGCGCCTGCTCGGCGGCGCCGTGGGCGACGCCGAGCTCGGCGGCGACGCGGTGGGCGCGGCCGCGCAGGTACGGCGTGCCGAGCCGGCGCGCCATCGCGGCGACCTGGCCGCACGTCTCGCCGGCGGTGACGAAGTCGCCGAGCGCGGCGAGCGCGCGGACGCGGAGCTCGAGCGCGGGCAGCCGGTCGAGCATCGCCTCGGGCGGCAGCTTGCGCAGGACCCGGTCGGCGGCGTCGCGGGCGGCGATCGCGTCGCCGTCGTCGAGCTCGAGCTCCCCCAGGCCGATGATCGCGCCGTTGTGCGCGCCGGCCCGCCGGTACAGCTCGCGCGCCTCGTCCAGCCGCCCCTGGCGCACGCGCAGATCGCCGAGGCGCACGTAGCCGCTCGCCGCCTGACCGGGCCGCGAGCTCACCAGGTCGTCGATCGCGGCGGTGAGCGTCCGCTCGGCATCGTCCCAGTCGCCGCGGGTCGCCAGGACCCGCCCGTACGACGTGCGGCACACCGCCCGCAGCTGGCGGCCCTGCCACTGCTCGGCGTACTCGAGCATCGCGTCGCACCACTGGACGGCCCGCTCGGTGTCGCCCACGCCCTCGCAGGCGCTGACCAGGTAGCAGAGCGCCCAGCCCGCGGAGATCGGCAGCCGCAGGTCCTCGCCGCGGGCGATCGCGGTCGCCTCGTCCAGGCGCCGCATCCCGAGCTCGACGTCACCGCGGGCGACGTGCGCGATCCCCTCCTGCGCGAGCCCGACCGCCTCGAGGTCGGCGACGGCGAGCGTACGGCCGATCTCCGAGGCGCCCTGCGCCAGCTCGAGCGCGCGCGCCAGCTCGCCGGCCTCGAGCGCGAACGAGCCCTCGTTGAGCGCGAGCCACCCGTGCTCCTCGACCCGCGGGAGGTCGTCGATGAGCCGGTGCGCGCGCCGCAGCCACCCGAGCCCCACGGCGATGTCGCCGCGGTACTCGCGATGGTCGTTGGCCAGCCACGCCGCCACCCGCGCGGCGCCGAGCGCGTCGCCGGCCCCGCGGTAGGCGCGGAACGCGTTCTCGCGGGCGCGGATCGCGACCTCGCCGTCGTACGTCCACCATGCGGCCCACCCGAGCGCCTCCCAGGCCTCCCCCGAGTCGTCATGGGTGACCGCCGTCTGGAGCAGCTCGCGCGCCCGGGACCAGTCGCCGCGTGCCATCGCGTCCCGGCCGGCGCTCAGTTCGTCTGCAGCCGCCTGCCGTGGCATGGGTTGAAGCTATCCGCGCCGGCGGCCGCGGGGCAACGTCCGTGTCTGTGACATGGGTCCTCATGAACCGCGCTCGGTGACGACGAACGTGCCGTACCGGCGGCGCGGGCCGGTGAACGTGCGCGTCAGGTACGTGTCGAGCAGGCACGCGCCGCGCTCGCGGCCGGACGCGTTGTCCTCCGGCGCGGTGCGGGGGTCGTGCCAGCGCACGAGGAACCGGGGCCGGGCGCGGCGCAGGTCGGCGACGATCTCGCGCTGGACGCCGCGCTCGGTGACGACCCCGGGCTGCATGACGTCGTAGCGCGTGGGGTTCTCGGCGCCGGCGAGGACGTAGAGCAGCGGGTTGCCGACCGTCACCCGGTCGGTCCGCGGCGGGACGACGAGGAACGACTCGCCGCCGACCGCCCGGACGACCGCGCGCAGGTCGGCCGCCTCGCGCGCCTCGGCCTTCACCGGCGTGCCGGGCAGGTCGCCGAGCGCCGGCCGGTGGACGAGCTGGCCGGCCTTGCGCTCGAGCCCGTGCACCGCGACGAGCGCGACGACCGCGATGAGCGCGGCACGGGCGGGCGCCGCCCGCACCCGGGCGGCGGCGGCGACCACCAGGAGGGGCAGGGCGACGGCCAGCGGGACCTGGTGGAACTCGTCGGTGCGGCCGAGCAGGTACGCCAGCCCCGCGAGCGCGAGCGGGACGAGCGCCGCCTCGACGCGGGGCGGCCGGCGTCCGAGCAGCGCCCACAGCGCCAGGCCGGCGACGAGGATCGCGGGCATCCACAGCTCGAGCAGCTGGTTCGGGTCCAGGCCGACGCCGGACGGGTCGAGCGGGAACGGCAGGCGCTGCATCCCCTGGACGCCGAGGAAGCCGAGGGTGTCCTCGACCAGGTCCGACGGTGCGGCGAGGAGGAACGGCAGCCAGCCGAGCGCGGCGACCCCGGCCGCCCAGGCGAGCGCGCGCGGCGCGCCGAGGATCGCGACCCCGAGCGCGGCGGCGACGCCGATCTCGACCCGGAACACCGCGGCGAGCCCGGCGAGGACGCCGGCCGCGCGGACGTGGCGCGGGGCGGCGAGCAGCGCGCCGAGTCCGAGCGCGAGCGCCGCGGGGTTCGGGCCCGGGCCGGTCGGGAACGCCATCGCGCCGGCGACCGCGAGCCAGGCGAGCAGCGGGAGCGCGAGGGCGCGTGCCGTCCGTGGCCATGGCGGCGCCGCGTCCGCGCGCCGGGCCTCCCCGGCCGGCACGGTCATCCGCCGCGCCAGCTCGAACGCCAGCAGCGCGACCGCCGCGTCGAGCAGGACCCGCACGACCCGCCAACCGACGAGCGACCCGCCGAACGGCGCGAGCAGGTACGGCTGGCCCGGCCCGTAGTTCCACCAGAAGTCGCGGTACGGGAGCTGTCCGCCGGCGATCCGGCGCGCGGCGTTCAGCATGAGCCCCTCGTCGTGCGGGCCGACGCCGAACCAGATCGTCGACGCCGACAGCGCCGCCGCGGCCGCGAACAGCAGCGCGCGCAGCACCGTGGCGCTCATTCGGGCGACTCCGGGTGGCCGCCGGCGCGGGGGCCGCGCCACGGGCGGGCCGGGACGGCCTCCTCGACCGGCACCGCCGCGCCGCGCCGCAGCGCCCGCCGCTCGCGCAGCATCGCCGGGAGCAGCGGCACCGCGCGCGCCAGCCCGCCGAGGTGCTCGCGCAGGCGCCGCTCGCGCAGCGCCTCCCACGCCCACGCGGCCTGGCGATAGGCGACGAGCGGCAGCCAGCGCACCGGGAACGCCTTCGCGACGAGCAGCACGGTGTTGCGCGCGACGAGCGCGTCGATCGGCGTGGCGTCCGCGCCGTCCGAGCCGTGCCGGGCGTGCCGCGCGACGACCGGCTCGTAGACGCAGCGCCAGCCGCGCAGGCGCAGGCGCAGGCCGAGGTCGACGTCCTCGAGGTAGGCGAACAGGCGCTCGTCGAAGCCGCCCGCGTCGAGCACCGCCGCACGGCGGTAGACCGCCGCGCCGGCGCACGCCGAGAACACCTCGCCCGGCGCGTCGAACCGGGGGCCGTCCGGGCGGCCGTGGCCGCGCTGCTCGGCCACCCCGTCGCGGCGCAGCACGTCGCCGGCGTCGTCGATCGTCCCGGGCGCCGCCATGAGCACCATCTTCGTCGCGACCGCCGCGACGTCCGGCTCGGCGAGCCGCGCCACCGCCCGCTCGAGCCAGTCGGGCGCGAGCTCGACGTCGGTGTTGACGAGCGCGACCGCCTCGGCGCCGACCGCCTCGATCCCGCGGTTCACCGCGAACGCGAACCCCGTGTTGCGGCCGAGCGCGATCGTCCGCACCCCGCGCTCGGCGAGCCACTCGAGCGACCCGTCGGTCGACCCGTTGTCGACGACGACGACCTCGTCGGGCGGATGCGTCTGCGCGTCGAGGGACGCGAACAGGCCCGGCAGCCAGCGCCGCCCGTTCCAGCTCGGGACGACGACCGCGGTCCGCACCGCGCTCAGGAGGCCAGGGCGAGCCCGCGCGGGACCCGGCGGCGCTCCTCGCGCGGGGCGCGCTCCCCGGCGAGCGCCTCGTCGACGACGGCGCGCATGCCGCGCCGGAAGTGGCCGACGTCGAAGCGCTGCGCCTGCCGCACGCAGGCGGCCGGATCGACCTCGAGCGGGTCGAAGCGGCGCACGGCCGCCGCGAGCGCCTGCGGGGTCGGCGCGTCGAAGAACGTCCCGGTGACCCCCTCGACGACGGTCTCGCGGGCGCCGCCCTCGCGCAGCGCGATGACGGGCCGGCCGGCGGCCTGCGCCTCGACGGCGGCGATCCCGAACTCCTCGGTCGCGGTGACGACGAGCGCGCGGCACTCGGCGAGCAGGCGGGCCGCCTCCTCGTCGCTGACGCGGCCGGTGAACGAGATCGTCGGGCCCGCCATGCGCCGCAGCCGCCGCGCGTCGGGACCGTTGCCGACCACGAGCAGCGGCAGGCGCAGCTCGTTGAACGCCTGCACGGCGACCTCGATCCGCTTGTGCGGCATGAGCTCGGACAGCACCATGTACGCGCCACCCGGGCTGGCCACCGGCGTGAAGCGCGACGTCTGGACCGGCGGGTGCAGGACCGTCGACTCGCGGGCGAAGTAGCGGTGGATGCGGCGCCGCGTCGTCTCGGAGTTCGCGACGTAGCGGTCGACCCGCTGGGCGGCGACGAAGTCCCACATGCGCCAGCGCTGGAGCACCATCCCGAGCGCCGCGCGGACCGGCTGGCGGTGCTGGGCGAGCGTCTGCTCGCGGGCGTTCCACGCGTACCGGAACGGGTTGTGGCAGTAGCAGACGTGGACCGCCTCGGGCGGGACGATGACCCCGTGCGCCCAGGCGCTCGAGCTCGACACGACGACGTCGTAGTCGCTGAGGTCGATCGACTCCATCGCGTACGGGTACAGCGGCAGCAGCGGCCGGAACGTCCGCGCGGTCGGCCGCAACCGCTGCAGGAAGCTCGTGTTGACGTTCCTGTGCGCGAACCAGCCCTCGGTGCCCCGCTCGTCGTAGACGGCGGTGAACAGATCCGCCTCCGGATAGAGGTCGCAGAGCGCGGCGAACACGCGCTCGGCGCCTCGGACGTCGAGGAGGAAGTCGTGGATCAGCGCGACACGGGGGGCCATCGGGCGGCGAGTGTATGCGACCCTCCGGCATCCATGAGAACGGCGCTCCTCGCGATTCTCGCCGCATTCGTCACGTTCCTGACCCTCGCCGGGCCGGCCGGGGCGCGCACCCCGCAGAGCTTCTTCGGGGTCATGGCCGACGGGCCGCTGCTGGCTCCGGACGCGCCGCTGCGCTCCGAGGCGCGGCTCATGCGGCGCTCGGGCGTCGGCACCGTGCGGGTCGCGTTCTACTGGCGGGACATGCAGCCCGAGGCGGGGATGCCGGTCGACTTCACCGCGAGCGACCGGATGGTCGGGGCGCTGTCGTCGGCGGGCCTGGAGATCCTGCCCGTGCTCGTCCGGGCGCCGGCCTGGGCGGCCGGCGGCGACATCCGCGAGGGCGCGGTGCCCGACCCGGCGGCCTACGCGACGTTCGTCCGCGCGTTCGTCGAGCGCTACGGGCGGCGCGGCTCGTTCTGGCCGTCGCACGCCGGCCGCGACGTGCCGATCCGCAGCTACCAGGTGTGGAACGAGCCCGACATCGACCGCTACTGGGAGGGGGAGCCGTGGGCGTCGACGTACGTGACGCTGCTGCGCGCCGCGCGCGCCGCGATCAAGGCGGCCGACCCGCACGCGAAGGTCGTCGCCGCCGGCCTGACGAACCGCAGCTGGGAGGATCTCGCGCGGCTGTACCGGGCCGGCGCGCGCGGCCTGTTCGACGCGGCGGCGATCCACCCGTTCAGCCGGCGCGTCGAGAACGTCGTGAAGATCGTGCGGCTGGCGCGCAAGGAGATGCGCCGCCGCGGCGACGCGCGGGTGCCGCTCCTGCTCACCGAGGTCTCGTGGTCGTCGGGCAAGGGCCGGTCGTCGTTCAACTACGGGTGGGAGACGACCGAGCGCGGGCAGGCGGCGAAGGTCCGCGAGGCGCTGCGGGCGCTGGCGCGCGAGCGCACCCGCCTGCGGATCGGCGGCGTGTGGTGGTACACGTGGCTCTCCCCCGCGCTCGGCGAGAAGGAGTCGTTCTCGTACTCGGGCCTGCGCCGGATGCGCGGCGGGCGGCCGGTGAGCAAGCCGGCGCTGACCGCGTTCAGGCAGACCGTACGGTCGCTGCGAAGGCGCTAGCGAAGCGCTCGGCGGCGCCGGGCGCCCACTGCAGATACAGCTGCGGCTCGATGATCTCGAGCTCGATCACCCGCAGCGTCCCGTCGACCGCGCGGACGAGGTCGACGCGCGCGTACGGCAGCTCGCGCCCGCCCTCGACCGCGTCGAGGACCGCCTCGCCGACGGCGAGCGCCTCGCCGGTCGCCTCCTCGACCGTGACCTCGCTGCCGAACTCCGGCTGCACGCGGATGTCGCCGCGGGCGGGGACCTTGCGGACGACGTGGGTGAGCCCGCCGGCGGCGTAGAACAGCGACAGCTCGCCCTCGTCGACGATCGACGGCAGGAACGGCTGGACGAGCAGGTCGACGTCCGCGGTGATCGTCTCGCCGGCGCCGACGCGCCGCAGGCCGAGCGCGCCGCCCGCGACCGCGGGCTTGACGATGCCCTGCTCGTGCTCGACGGTCGCCGTCGCGCCCGCCTCGACCCACTGGGTGTCGACGACCGGCACGCCGCGCTCGGCGAGGTCGCGCAGGTAGGTCTTGTGGGCGTTCCACGTGACGAGCCCGGGCGGGTTGTAGAACCGCTGCGCGGCGGCGCCCGCGCGCTCGACCCAGGCGAGGAACTCGTCCTCGCGCTCGAAGTAGTCCCAGGTCGAGCGGATGAAGACGGCATCGAACGCGCCCCAGTCGACGGCCGGGTCCGACCAGATCGCGATCACCGGGTCGACGCCCTCGTACTCGAGCGCCGGGACGAGCAGGCGCGAGTCCGGGTCCAGGAGCGGGAGGGACTCGCAGGTGGCGAGCGCGATGCGGGTCACCGGTCGAGCGTACGGCGCAGATGTGTGAGGAGCGTGTGCATCTCGCCGGCGGTGCGCCGCCACGACCAGGCGCGGGCGCGCTCGGCGCCGCGCCGGGCGAGGTCCGCGTCGCCGCGGGCGCGGTCGACGGCGTCGGCGATCGCGGCCGGGTCGCCCGGGTCGACGAGCAGGCCGGCGTCCCCGACGACCTCGGGCAGCGCGGTGACGTTCGACGCGACGACCGGCGTGCCGGACGCCATCGCCTCGAGCACGGTCAGGCCGAACCCCTCGTAGCGGCTCGGGAGCACGAACGCCTCGGCGCCCGCGTACAGGCCGGGGAGCTCGGCGTCGTCGACGTGCCCGAGCCAGACGAGCCCGAACTCGCCCGGCTCGCCGGGCCTGCTCGCGCCTGCGCGCGCCTCCGCGCGGAACTGGGGCCGGTCGCCGCCGACCGCGAGGAGGTCGACGCCCTCGCGGCGCAGCCGCTCGGCGGTGAGGCGCAGCGCGCCGAGGTTCTTGCGCGCGGTGCGGCTTGCCACCGTCAGCACGTACGGCCGGGGGCGGCGGGCGGGCTCGGCGCCGGGCCGGAAGCGCTCGTCGACGCCGCCGGGGATGACCGTGATGCGGCCGGGGTCGGCGCCGAGCAGCTCGACGAGCTCGCCGCGCGAGAACTGTGAGACTGTGACGAGATGCAGCGCCCGCCTTGCGAGCGCGGGCAGGATCGCCCGCTGCCAGGTCACGTAGGCCCGCGAGTACCACGCCGGTTCGCGCAGGGCGGCCGCGTCGTGGACGACCACGACGTTGCGGTCGTACGCGAGCGGGGCGAGGTTCGCCGGGCCGAGCAGGAGCGCGGCGCGGCGGCGGCGCGCGTGCAGCGGCAGCGCGACCTGCTCCCAGGCGTGGCCGGCGCGGTGCACGAGCCGCCTCGGGGGACGCACGACCTCGTAGGCCGCCGGGTCGAGCGCCGGCAGCCGGGCCGCCATCTCGCGGGCCCACCGCTCGACCCCGCCGAGCTCGGGCCGGGTCGCCGCACGCGCGTTGATGAGAACGGGGCCGGGCGCCATTGATCGTCGCCGTCGACGCGCGCCACCTCGCGGGCGGCCGCGGCGTGGCGCACTATACGGCCGCGCTCCTCGCCGCCCTCGGGCGGACCCACCCGGAGACCGAGCTGCGCCCGTTCGTCCCGGCCGACCGGACGCCGAACGCCGACGCGCCGGACGGGGTCAGACCCCGCGGGCGGTCGCGGCTGCTGTTCGGTGCGGCGGCGGTGTTCGGGCGGCCCCGGCTCGACCGGCTCGTGGGCGGCGCGGACGTCGCGTGGATCCCCGCGCCGGCGCCCGTCGCGCTGTCGGCCGGCGTGCCGTACGTCCTGACCGTCCACGACCTGTCGTGGCTCGAGCGGCCGGGCGACTTCACGTGCTACGAGCGGCTCTGGCACCGGCTCGCGCGCATCCCGCGGCTCGCGCGGCGCGCGGCCGCGGTCGTCTGCGACACGGCGGTGACCCGCACCGCGGTGCTCGAGCACTGGGACCTCGACGGCGACCGCGTCCACGTCGTGGCGCCCGGCGTCACCGCCCCCGACACGTCCGCCCCGCCCGCGCGCGACCGGCCGTACGTCCTGGCCGTCGGCGGGCTGGAGCCGCGCAAGGCGCCCGACGTGCTCGCCGACGCCCACGCGCTCGCCCGCGCGCAGGGGCTCGAGGCCGACCTCGTGTTCGCCGGCGAGGGGCGGCTCGCGGCGACGCTCGCCGGCCGCGACGGCGTCCACGTGCTCGGCCGCGTCGGCGACGCCGAGCTCGGCGCGCTCTACCGCGACGCGCTCGCGCTCGTCATGCCCTCCTACCTGGAGGGCTTCGGCTTCCCGCCGCTCGAGGCCGCGCTCGCCGGGACCCCGTCGATCGTCAGCGACCTCGCCGTCTTCGACGAGACGCTGGGCGACGCCGCGCTCCGCGTCCCGCCCGGCGACCCGCACGCGCTCGCGGCCGCGCTGCTGCGGATCGAGCGCGACCCGGCGCTCGCCGCCGGCCTCGCCGCCCGCGCGCGCGAGGCGGCCGCGCGGCTCACGTGGGAGCGCGCCGCGGGCGCGCTCCACGCGATCCTCCGAGACGTCGCGGAGGCCCGATGAGGATCACGATCGTCACCGTCCTGCACGACAGCGCCGAGCACCTGGGCCGGCTGCTCGACTCGCTCGACCGCCACGCCCCCGGGCAGCAGGTCGTCGCCGTCGACACCGGCTCGGCGGACGGCGGCCCGGACCTCGCCCGCCGGCGCGGCTGCGAGGTGATCGAGCTGCCCGGCAACCCCGGCTTCGGGGCGGCGAACAACGCCGGCGTCGCACGCGCCGCCCACGACGTCACCGCGCTCCTCAACCCCGACGTCGAGCTGCTCGACGACGGCCTGCTCCGGCTCGCGCAGCGGGTCGACGCCGACCCCGACGCGCTCCTGTTCCCCCGCCTGCTCAACACCGACGGCACGATCCAGGACTCCGCCCACCCGCGGCCCGGCACGCTGCGGGAGATCCTGCGCGCGTTCGTCCCCGCCCGCATCGCGCCCCAGCCCTACCGCGCGACGAGCACCCGCGAGGTCGGCTGGGCGATCGCCGCGGTCCTCGTCGCGCACACCGGGACGCTCCGCCGGCTCGGGCCGTTCGACCCCGACGCGTTCCTGTACTACGAGGACCTCGACCTGTGCCTGCGCGCCGGCCGCTGCGTCCTGCACCCGGACGTCGCGCTGCGCCACGCCGGCGGCCACTCGACCGGCCCGGACCGGCTCCGGCGCGAGGCCGAGCGCCGCCGCGAGGTCGTCCGCGCCCGGCTCGGCGAGCGCGCGCTGCGCCGCGACGACCTCGCCCAGGTGATCACGTTCGCCCGTGCCGCGGTCCGCTCGCCGCGCGCCCGTGCGCAGCTGCGCGCGCTCCGGGTAGCCCGGAGGGCATGACCCGGTTCTGGTTCGCGGCGTCGACCGAGCAGTTCACGCCCACCGAGATGCTCGAGCAGGCCCGCGCGGCGGACGCGGCCGGCTTCGAGGCCGTGGCGAGCTCCGACCACGTCGCCCCCTGGTGGCCCGGCGGCCGCGGCTCGTTCGCGTGGACGACGCTCGCCGCGATCGGCCAGCACACGACGACGCCGCTCGGCACGAGCGTCACCCCGGTCGTCCACCACTACCACCCCGGCGTCGTCGCGCAGGCGTTCATGAGCCTCGAGGAGCTCTATCCCGGCCGGGTGTTCCTCGGCGCGGGCTCGGGCGAGGCGGTCAACGAGGTCCCGCTCGGGCTCGACTGGCCGTCGCCCGCCGAGCAGCTCGAGCGCCTGGACCAGGGCCTGACCGCGATCCGCCGCCTGTGGGACGGCGAGGTCGTGACGATGGACGCGGGCTGGTTCCGCCTCAAGGAAGCCCGCCTCTACACCCGGGCCCGCACCCGCCCGCGGCTGTACGTCAGCGCGTTCGGCCCGCAGGCCGCGCAGGTGGCGGCCAGGCACGGCGACGGGCTGTGGACGCTCGGCGACCCCGAGCAGGCGCCGGAGATCATCGAGGCCTACCGCTCGGCGGGCGGCACCGGCGAGATCATCTTCACCGCCGGGTTCTCGCTGGGGACCGACGAGCGCGCGACGATCGACGGCGCGCGGATGTGGAAGGCGACCCAGCTCCCCGAGGTCTACAAGGACGACCTGCCCGACCCGGCCGAGATGCTCGCCCGTGCCGACGAGCAGCTCAGCGACGAGGCGTTCGCGAAGGAGGGCTTCCTCGTCGGGGCGGACCCGGCCGAGCAGGTCGGCCGCATCCGCGCGATGGAGGACGCGGGCGCGAGCGTGATCTGCCTGCAGTGCATCGGCGCGGACCCGCTCGGCTCGATCGCGCGCTACGGCGAGCACGTCCTCCCCGCCCTGCGCGGGGCCCCGCGTCTGACCTGACAGGTCAGCGGCCAACGCGCGATGCGCTCTCGCGTTCACATCGGACAGGCGTCCGTTTCGCCCGGAACGAGAACGGAGGCAGGGGACTCTCGAATCCAGTGCGTCACACCACGCTCACCGAGGACACGCCCAGGGTGCGGCGCGCGATCCGCGTGCTGGCCCGCGAGCTGCGCGACCACCACCGCCCGACGGCCGACCACAGCCACCGGCTCGCCCGGATGTGCCGGCAGATCGCCGAGGAGATGGGGCTCGACCCCGCGGCGGCGACCGAGGTCGAGCTGGTGGCCGTCCTGCACGACGTCGGCAAGCTGACGATCGAGCCGGAGATCCTCGACCACCCGGGGCCGCTGGACGACCTGCAGCGGCACGTCATGCAGCGCCACGTGCTCGAGGGCGAGGCGATCCTGCTCCGGGTGTCCGGGCTCGAGCACCTCGCCCCGCTCGTCCGCGCGACGCACGAGTGGTGGAACGGCGCGGGCTACCCCGACGGCCTGTCGGGCACCGACATCCCGCTCGAGTCGCGGATCGTCGGCTGCGCGGACGCGTTCGACGCGATGACGAGCGACCGCGCGTACCGCCGCGCGATGACCCGCGAGCAGGCGTGCCTGCGGATCGAGCGCGACGCCGGGCGCCAGTTCGACCCGCTCGTGGCGGCGGCGATCCTCCAGCTCTACTGCTGACGCGGCCGGCTCAGAACAGCGCGATCTGCTCGACCGCGGGCCCGTCGGGCCGGGCCTCGTCCTCGGGCTCGGGCTCGGGCGCCGGCTCGGGGACAGGCTCGGCGACCGCGCGGGCCTCCTCGGCGCCCTGCGGCTGCTCGGGATGCGGGAGCGCGAGCAGCTCGGGGATCCGCTGGAAGTCCGCGCGCAGCGTGTCGAGCATCGACGCCGTGTAGAGCGCCGCCGCCGGGTGGTAGAGCGGCAGCAGCCGCACGCGGCGCAGCCCGATCACGCGCTCCTCGTCGCGGCCGTGCAGCCGGGTGATCCCGGTCGGGTCGCCGCGCAGCAGCTTCGTCGAGAAGTTCCCGAGCGTGCAGATGACCTTCGGCTCGATGAGCTCGACCTGACGCAGCAGCCACCCCTGGCAGTTGTCGATCTCCGAGGGCTGCGGGTCGCGGTTGCCGGGCGGGCGGCACTTGAGGACGTTCGCGATGAACACCTCGCCGCGGCGCAGCCCGATCTCGGCCAGCAGCTTGTCGAGGAGCTTGCCCGCCTGGCCCACGAACGGCAGCCCCATCCGGTCCTCGTTGGCGCCCGGCGCCTCGCCGATGAACATGAGGTCGGCGTCGGCGTTGCCCGCGCCGAACACGACCGTCTGTCGCGTCGCGGCAAGCTGCGGGCACCGCGTGCAGGAGCGGCACTCGTGGAACTCGGCCTTCAGGGCTTCGCGGCGCTCGGCGGCGGAGAGCATCGCGCCCGGGATGGTAGGTCGGCCGACGGACGGTTTCGCGCGCCGACTGCGCATCTTGGGCGAAACGGTGGGTACCATGGGAGGCGCACATCACCTTCCAGTGGCCGGTACCCCGCCTGTGCGGGGACTGGACCCGTAGAGATGAGAGAGATCGCCATCATCGGCGACGGCCGCATGGGCCGCGCCCTGTCCCACGCGCTGCGCGCCGCCGGGCGCCACGTCACCGGCCCGCTCGGGCGGAAGCCGGACGTCGGCGACCACGAGGTCGTGCTGCTCTGCGTCCCCGACGGGGAGATCGCCACGGCCGCGCGCGCGGTGCCGGCGCGGGCGGGGCGGCTCGTCGGCCACGTCTCCGGCGCGACGACGCTCGCGCCCGTCGAGGAGGCCGGCCACACGGCGTTCAGCGTCCACCCGCTGATGACCGCGACCGGCCCCGGCGCGCGCTTCGACGGCGCGGGCGCGGCTATCGCCGGCTCGACGCCCGCGGCGCTCGAGGTCGCGCGCGACCTCGCGACGACGCTGGGGATGCGGCCGTTCACGGTCCCCGACGAGGACCGCGTCGCCTACCACGCCGCCGCCTCGATCGCGTCGAACTTCCTCCTGACGATCCAGGCCGCGGCCGAGCGGCTGCTCGGCCAGGACCGCGCGGTGCTCGTCCCCCTCGTCCGTGCGACGGTCGAGAGCTGGGAGGAGCTCGGCGCCGAGCGGGCGCTGACCGGCCCGATCTCCCGCGGCGACGAGGGCACGGTCGCCCGCCAGCGCGCGGCGATCGCCGAGCGCGCCCCTGAGCTCCTGCCGATGTTCGACGCGCTCGCGGAGGCGACGCGCGGCCTGGCGAAGGGGGCGGTCGGCGCCCATGGCGCGGCCGCCGCACCGGAGGGGGCGGCGGCATGATCACCGTCCGCACGGTGGCCGACGTCCGTGCCGCGGTCGCCGAGGCGCCGCGCCCCGTGGGGCTCGTCCCCACGATGGGCGCGCTGCACGACGGGCACCTCGCGCTCATCCGCGCCGCACGCGAGCGATGTGCCACCGTGGTCGTCTCGCTCTTCGTCAACCCCACGCAGTTCGACGAGGAGTCCGATCTCGCCGCCTACCCCCGCGACGAGGCCCGCGACGCCGAGCTGGCCGCCGAGGCCGGCGCCGACGTCCTCTTCGCCCCGGGCGTCGACGAGGTCTACCCGCCCGGGTTCGCCACGACCGTCAGTGTCCGCGGCATCACCGAGACGCTCGAGGGCGAGCACCGCGGCGTCGCCCACTTCGACGGCGTCGCGACCGTCGTCACCAAGCTCCTGAACATGGTCGGGCCCGACGACGCGTTCTTCGGCCAGAAGGACGCCCAGCAGGCCGCCGTCATCCGCCGCTTCGTGACCGATCTGAACATCCCGGTCGCGATCCACACGGTCCCGACCGTCCGCGAGCCCGACGGCCTGGCGCTGTCGAGCCGCAACGTCCACCTCCGGGGCGACGACCGCCGCCGCGCGCTCGCGCTGAGCCGCGCGCTGCAGGCGGCCGAGCGCGCCGCCGCGGCCGGCGAGCGCGACCCGCGCGCCATCCGCGCGGCCGCCCTGGAGGCGATGCACGACTTCGGCGTCGAGCCCGAGTACCTCGAGCTCGTCTCCCCGGAGACCCTCGACCCGGTGCAGGCCGTCGACGGCGACGTGCTCGTCGCCGTGGCGGCCCGCGTCGGGCCGACCCGGCTCATCGACAACACCCTGATCCACGTGAACGGGAGACCGTGAATGCAGCGGACGATGCTCAAGTCCAAGATCCACCGGGCGACGGTGACCGACTGCGACCTGCACTACGTCGGCTCGATCACCATCGACCCGGAGCTGCTGGAGGCGGCCGACATCCTCGAGCACGAGCAGGTGCACGTCGTCGACGTCGACAACGGCGCCCGCTTCGAGACCTACACGATCGCCGGCGAGCGCGGCTCGGGCGAGGTGAAGGTCAACGGTGCCGCCGCCCGCCTCGTCCACCGGGGCGACACGGTCATCGTCATCTCGTACGCCGGGTACAGCACTGAAGAGATGGAGCACTACGCCCCGCGCGTGGTGCACGTCGACAAGACCAACACGATCGTCGCGGCCGACCACCAGGTCGCGTCGCTCCTCACCACGTAAGCGAGTCCCAGAGAGGACACGGGTCACATGTCCACCCTGCCGCCGGTTCACCTCCCCAACGACGCGTCGCGCCTGCCGATGACGCTGCCGCGTCTCGCCGAGAAGAAGGCACTCGGCGAGCCGATCGTCATGATCACCGCGTACGACTACCCGAGCGCCCTCGCGGTCGACGCCGCGGGCGTCGACATGGTCCTCGTGGGCGACTCGGGCGCGATGACGGTCCTCGGCTACGACTCGACCGTGCCGGTCACGCTCGACGAGCTGCTCATGCTCGCCAAGGCGGTCCGCCGCGGCCTGACCGTGCCGTTCCTCGTCGGCGACCTGCCGTTCGGCTCGTACGAGCTGTCCGACGAGCAGGCCGTCGCCACCGCGATGCGGTTCGTCAAGGAGGCGGGCTGCGACGCGGTCAAGCTCGAGGGCGGCGGCGAGGTCTCGGTCGCCCGCGCCCGCGCGATCGTCAGCGCCGGGATCCCGGTCATGGGCCACATCGGCCTGACGCCGCAGACCGCGACCGCGCTCGGCGGCTACCGCGCCCAGGGCCGCAACGCCGAGTCGGCGCGGCGGGTCGCGCGCGAGGCCGAGGCGCTGCAGGAGGCGGGCTGCTTCTCGATCGTGTTCGAGGCGATCCCCTCGGCGGTCGCCGAGACGATCATGCCGAAGATGAAGATCCCGGTCATCGGGATCGGGGCCGGCCCGTCGACCGACGGCCAGGTGCTCGTCTTCCACGACCTGCTCGGCATCCGCCACGGCCGCGGCGCGAAGTTCGTCAAGCGCTACGCGGACCTGCTCGACGAGATGACCTCGGGCGTCGCGGCGTACGCCGCCGACGTGCGCGAGCGCCGCTACCCGGGCCCCGAGCACGGCTACACGATGCCGCCCGAGGAGCTCGACCGCTTCCGCCACGCGTAGCCTCGGCGAAGCTCTGCAATCCGGCGTGGAGCTTGAATGCTGCACGCCGGATTGCAGCGTTCCATAGGTCCGCTGATCCTGGTTCAGGTATCGCCGGGAAGCGGGAACCTCGTCGCATGCGTCGCATGCGTCGATCTCTCCTCGCCGCTCTCGTGTGCGCCGGCGCGTTCGCGCCGGCTGCGGGGGCGGCGGTTCCCCACGTCGTCCAGCCCGGCGAGACCCTGTGGTCGATCGCCGCGGCGAACAACCTCTACACCGGCGCCCTCGCCGCCTACAACGGGCTGCCCGAGAACGCGAACGTCGTGCTCGGCTCGACGATCATGGTGCCGTCGGCGGCCGAGGCGCTGCCGAAGGTCAACGAGGCGCTGGCCGCCGGCCGGATCGCACAGCCGTCCGGCAAGCCGGCCGGCACGCCGCAGCCGCAGACGGGGACGTCCTCGCCCGCCGGCGCCGGCGCGCCGCCGCCGCCCGCTGGCGCGTACACCGTCCAGCCCGGCGACTCGTTCTCCTCGCTCGCCGCGCGGGCCGGCGTGCGGCCCGAGCAGATCGCGGGCGTCAACGGGCTCGACATCTCGGCACCGCTGCCCGCCGGCATCCACATCAAGCTTCCGCCCGCGAGCGCGCCCGTGCAGCAGCAGCAGCAGCAGGAGGCCCGGCAGCCGCAGGCCGCGCAGGGCTCCACGCCGTCGGTCGTCGAGCAGTCCGCGCAGGACGTCACGGTCGGCTCGACCGCCGGCGCTCCGGCCCCCTCCCCCGGCCGCGTCTCGCCGGCCGACATCCACCGGGTCGCCGGGGAGCACGGCATCGACGGCTCGCTCGCCGCGGCGATCGCCTGGCAGGAGAGCGGGTTCAACAACGCGATGGTCTCCAGCGCGAACGCGCGCGGGGTCATGCAGGTCATGCCGGGCACGTGGGACTGGGTGCAGCGCAACCTCGCGGGCCGCCGCCTGGACCCGAACAGCCCCGTCGACAACGTCCACGCCGGCACGCTCTACCTGCGCGAGCTGCTGCGCGCGACCGGCGGCGATCCGGTCACCGCGGCGGCCGGCTACTACCAGGGCCTGAGCAGCGTCCGGAAGATCGGGATGCTGCCCGAGACGCGCCGGTACGTGGAGAACGTCATGGCGCTGCGCAACCGCTTCGGCGGCTAGGTGAACACCGCGATCCTTGCTGCCCGGCGTCTCGCGGTCGTCTGACGGCACCGCTCGAGGGGCGCCGCCCTCGAGCGGGCTCCGCCGGCCGGGCGTGGTTCCCTTCGCGGTCGCGGGCCGGGGCCTCGCTCCGTTCGTGGTGGCGGGCCGGGCTCGCTCCGCCCGCGTTCGGTGGTGGCGGGCCGCCGGCTGGTCTGAACGGCCGCTGGTCAGGGGGCCAAGGGTCGGCTTCGCGGTGCGCTCCCCTGCGTGGACGGGCGAGCGGACGCGGCCACGTCGGCCGGGTGTGTCGACTCGTCCCGGCATAGCCGTCATGAGTCGACACACCCGCCCTGAAAGGCGCGCAAACGCTCATCGGGGCCGTCCCGCCGCCCCGGGCCGGGCGCCGACCACCGCCGCGCACCGGACCGCACGCCCCCGACGGCGCAACACCGTCCGCACGACGGCCGCGGCACCAGCCCTCGTCTAGTCGGGCACCTTCCCGGCCGCGGGTCGTTGGAGGGGCATGACCAAGCCCCTCCAAGCCCTCCTCGCCGCCGGGGCGGCCGCCCTCGCGCTCGCCGCCGCGAGCCCGGCCCTCGCGGCCGGCGCCGGACTCCCGCTCCCGTCCGACGAGGCCTACACGGTCCCGGCCGGGAAGATCGAGCATCGCGTCGAGATCCGGAAGGTCTCGGGCGCCAAGGCGATCCCGAGCCACACGAAGACCGAGACCTGGCTGTCCGGCTCGACGTCGCGGACCGTCGTCACCGACCTCGAGACCCGCCGCACGATCGCCGAGACCGTCGCCACGCGCCGGACGATCCGCGTGTGGAACGCCGACACCGGCATCCTCTGGATCAAGCGCCGGAGCAAGCCGGGCGGCCTGCCGGAGAACAGCGCCGCGTTCGAGGCGGCCGTCCAGCGCGCGTACGTCGAGCAGGGCCGCGTCACGGTCACCGGCGAGACGGTCGTCGACGGCCGGCGCGCGCTCGTGACCCGCAGCGTCGAGCGCAACTGGCGCTCCGACGAGCCCGGCTACGTCGTCACCGCGATCGTCGACGCCGAGACGTTCACGCTGTACGCGCGCACGACGGTCAACGACCGCATCGGCATCCGCCAGGAGGAGACGTACAGGACCGAGCTCCTCGACGCCACCCCGTCCGCCGTGCGGGCGAAGCTGGCGATGACCAAGCGCAAGCACGCGAAGATCCGCCGCCGGCCCTCCCGGCGGTAGCGACGCGGCGACTACGCTCGACCGAGGAGAACGAAGCCCCGAGTGTCCCGCCGGCTGCCCCTCACGATCGTCGCCGCGCTCGCGCTGGTCGCGCTCGCCGCCCCGGCTCCGGCCGGGGCGGCGGACGTCGGCCGCCAGGTCGAGCGCGCCGCGCCGTCGAAGTACCCGGAGTCGATCCCCGGCTGCCGGCCCAGGTGCCGGCGCGGGCGGACGATCAGCCGCCGCCACGTGCTGCTCAGCCGGACGGTCCGGCTCGAGCCCGGCGAGCGCCGCACGACCGTGCGCTTCCGCTGCCCGCGCGGCCGGCGGTTCCAGACGTTCGGGTTCCTCACGGGCGGCTCGGCCGACGTGGGCCTGAACATCCCCGACAGCCAGCTCCCCTACACCCGCCGCTCGCGCGTGCGGGTCATCGGCGACCGCGGCCTGCAGCCCCTGTCGCGCCCGTCGACCGGGACGCTCTACGCGATCTGCGTCCGGCGCTGAGCGAAGAGCGGCACCTTTTCGCGCCGGCGCGGTTGTCACCACGTATGCCCCGCCTGATCCTCACCCTCGTCCTCCTCCTCGCCGCCGCGTTCCCGGCGCCGGCCTCGGCCGCCGAGTCGTTCGTCGGCGTCCTCGAGGACGGCCGTGCCACGCGGTTCACGACCCCCGGCTACACCGCGATCACGACGCCGAAGCGGATCGCCGGCGTGGCGCGCGGCGACCGGATCGTGGCGCTGACGCGGTCGGTCGCGCTGGGCCGCAGCGGCCGGCTGTACCGGTTCGACGCGCGCCGCCTGCGCGCGACGGCGACCGGGGCGCGGATCGCGCTCCGGGGCACGAGCTTCAGCGTCGTCGAGCTGCCCGGCGGCCGCGTGCGGGTCCTCTCCGACGCCGGGCTGGACGTCGCGGTCGACCCGGCGACCGGCGCCGAGGAGGCGGGGCCGGGGCTGCGCCGCGCCGACGGGGCCCGGATCGCGCCGAGCGTCGCCCTCCTGCCCGACGGCCGCCTCACCGGCGTCGACGCGCACCGGCTCGCGCTCGTCACCGAGACGGCGCCCGGCAGCGGCGTGATGACCGAGACGCGGCTGCGGACCAGCGGCATCGTCCGCCGGCTCGAGGGCCCCGTGTCGTTCGCGCTCGCGGGCGGCCGGGCGACGATCCTCTCCCAGCTCCCGCGCAGCCTACGGGTCCGCCAGTCGCAGCTCCTCTTCGCGAACCTCGCCGACGGCGCCCTGACCGGCGAGGCCGGCCCGTTCTTCCGGCGCGCGCTGCGGGCGATCGCGCCGCTCGGCACGGTGCCCGACGACCGGACCCCGCCGCAGGCGCGGTTCGTCGGCCTGCCGCGCACCCTCTCGCTGCGCGACCTGCGGGTCGACCGGCGGGTGAGCATCCGGGTCCGCTGCTCGGCAGGCTGCATCGTCAGCGCGAGCACCGGCGTCGGCGGGCGGACGAACGCGACGACGACCGCGATGCGCGACACCCCCGGCGTCGTGCGGGTGCGGCTGTTCGGCCTGAACCAGCGTGAGGCGCGCCTCATGCGCCTGCGTCTCGGCCGCACGGTCGTCGTGCGAGCATTTGTCATGGACTGGCACGGCAACCGGCGAACGATCGAGCGCAAGGTGCGCCTGAGAAGGTGATCCGGACCTTCGTCATCGCAGCCGCCGCCATGCTCGCCGTGCTGGCCGCCACCGCCGTCTCCGCCCCGCCGGCCGAGGCGGCGTCCAAGCGCGTGTGCGCGCGGACCGCGTCGGTGCGCGACACCCCGCGCGGGTTCGTCATCGCGCGGCTGCGGCGCGGCCAGCGCGTCGTGGTCGTGCGGCGGTCGGCCGCGCGCGGCTGGACCCACGTGCGCACCCCGTCCGGGCTGCCCGGCTGGGTGCTGAACACGAGCCTGTGCAAGACGAAGGGGCGGCGTCGTGGCTGACAAGCGCTCCGACCAGGAGCTCATCGCGCGCTTCCGCGCCGGTGACGACGCGGCGTTCGGCGTCATCTACGACCGCTACCGCGCGCCGCTCGTCCGCTTCGCCCGCAAGATCCTGAACGGGTCGCCGAGCACCGCCGAGGACGTCGTGCAGGAGGCGATGCTGCGCACGAGCATGGCGCTGCGCCGCGACGAGCGCCACATCGAGCTCAAGCCGTGGCTGTTCCGCGTCACGCGCAACTCGGCGCTCGACGAGCTGTCGCGCCTGCGCACCGACTCGGTCGCGCTCGACGACGAGGAGGCCGGGCTGCAGCTCCACGCGCCGGCGTCGACCCAGCCCGAGGAGGCCGCGCAGGGCCGCTCGCGGATCCGCGAGGTGCTGGGCGACATGGCGCTGCTGCCCGAGACCCAGCGCCACGCGCTCATCCGCCGCGAGGTCGACGGGATCTCGCACGAGCAGCTCGCCGCCGAGCTCGGGACGACGACGAACGCCACGAAGAAGCTCGTCATGCGGGCGCGGATCAACCTCGTCAAGGCCGAGGAGGCGCGCTCGAGCGAGTGCGTCGAGGTCCGCGACGACCTCCTGCGCGCCCACGACGCCGGCCGGCGCGCGTCGGCGGCGACCTACCGCCACCTGGCGCGCTGCAAGGACTGTCGCCGGTTCCGCGCCGGCCTGAAGGACACCCGCAAGGCGGCGGCGATCCTGCTGCCCGGCCCGCTCGTGCTCATCGCGCTCGGCGTCATCACCGGCAAGGCCGCCGCCTCGACGGCGGCCAAGGGCGTCGCCGCGAAGACCGGGGCGACCGCCGCGACCGGTGTCGTCGCGGTCGGCGCGGTCGGGCTCGTCGGCACGCAGGTCTACCGGGCCGGCGACCCGGCGCCGCAGGCGCTCGAGTCGCCCGCGCTGGTCGAGCGGGTCGAGGCCGGCGGCCGGATCCCGCGCGGCGCGGCGGTCGTGCGCGGCACGGTGAAGCTCCCCGCCGGGAAGGCCGAGCATCCGGTCGTCACGCTCCCCTGCCCGCCGGGGCTGCGGGTCGCCGACCTGCTGGAGACCGAGGGCGTGCGGCTCGCGACCGAGTACGCGCCCGACACGATCGTCGGCTCGAGCACCACCGCGAAGGTGCGCTTCGAGCGCCGCGCGCTGGGCGCCCCGGCGACCGCGCGCGTGTCGATCCTGTGCAAGGTCCCCGACGATCGCGGGTCGGTCGTCGCGCAGGAGCCCGGCCGGGCGCGGTCCGCCGGCGACCGCGAGACGGTCCGGGTGAAGGTCCCGCGCGCGTACCTGCACACGTCGCCGCACGGGCCGGTGCGCGGGTCGGTGCGGCTCGGGCAGCCGCTGACCGTCATCGGCGAGCCGCGTGACGGCTTCGTCCGCGTGCTCACCGACCAGGGCGTGCGCGGCTGGGTCGACGCCGACGCGCTGCGCTGACGGCCGGGCCGCGTCAGGCGGGCGTGGGCGGCGGCGGGACCGGCGACGGCTCGCCGTACTCGATCCGCCGCAGCGGCCTGGCCGGCACGCCGGCGGCGATCGTGAAGTCCGGCAGGTCGGTGGTGACGACCGAGTTCGCGCCGATGACGCAGCGCCGGCCGACCGTCACGCCGCTCGTGATGACGACGTTCGCGCCGCACCACACGTTGTCGCCGACGATCGTCGGGCCCTTCGTCGTGAAGCCCTGCCACGGCACGGGCTTGTCGGGGTCGTCGAAGCGGTGGTTGCCGTCGGTGATGAAGCAGCCGTTGGCGAACATGCAGTGGTCGCCGATCTCGACGCGCTGCTGCGCGGCGACCATGACGCCGAGGTTGAGGAAGCAGCCCGAGCCGATCGTGATCCGCGCGTCGCCGGGCGCGGTGATCCACACGCCCGGCTCCAGCAGGGTGTGCTCGCCGATCTCGAGCCGCCCCTCCTCGAACGCCTCGAGCACGTTGCCGTGGACCGGCCAGCGCGCGAACGCCCGGCGGCGCATGAAGTGCCAGTGGATGCGCGCGCGGTTCCACGGCAGCTCGTTGCGCTGATACCAGCGCCACTTCTGCAGCCACAGCTTCGCGTCGTCGGCCAGCGCCACCGGCGCGAAGCCTAGATGGCCGGCGGGTGCGCCGGCCTCACCGGCCGGGCGGCAGGACCCGCCAGGCTCGCCGCGCCGGCGTCCGGTCCGCTCGGCCGGCCCGATCGACCGCGCGAACCTCGAGCACGTAGCGGCCCGGGCGCAGCCCCGACAGCCGGTACCGGGCGGGGCACCGCCGGAACCGGCGCAGAGCGCGTGGCGCGGCCCTGCCGCGCAGGCGGCACTCGAACCGCGCCCCGGGCGTCGTGGCGCGGAAGCGCAGGCGGACAGCCGCGCCGAGGGTGCGGCGGGCGCGGACGCGCGCGCCCGGTCCGCTGACGATCCGGGTGTCCGGGCGGGCGCCGGCAGCAGCGCGCGATCCGACCCGACCGCCGGCGACGGCCGGGGCCGCCGGCAGCGCCTCCGGCGTGGGCGGCGGCGACGTGGGCGGCACGCCGCCGATCGCGGGCCCGACCCCGCCGGTGGACGGCGCCGGGGACGTCGCCGCCGGGCCGGGTCGCAGCACGAGCTCGCAGTCGGCGTCGACCGGATCGGTCGCGTCGGCCACCACCGTGTCATCGCCCGGCCCGCACGCGATCGCGGCGTCCGCGGCGCCGTCGCGCGCCTGGATCCGGTCGTCTCCGGCCCCTCCGCCGAACGTGTCGGCGCCGGCCGCCCCGTCCAGCACGTCGTCGCCCGCCAGCCCGCTCAGCGTCTCGGCCGCGCCCGACCCGGTGAGCGTGTCGTCCTCCCCGGCGGCGTCGGCGACGGTCCCCTCCACCGCCTCGACCGTCGCGTCGACGTCGTCGCGCCGGCCGCTCGCGGCCGCGTCGTCCAGGCTGCCGTCGTCGGCGCCGGCCCCGACGGTGACAGTCACCCCGCGGCGCTCGGGCAGCAGCCCGCCGCGATCGGCGTAGGTCACGGTGTCGAACCCCGGGCCGCCGACGAGGTCGTCCGCGCCGTCGCCGCCGTCGAGCCGGTCGTCGCCGCCCGCGCCGTCGACGCGGTCCGCGCCCGCACCGCCGCGCAGGACGTCGCCCGCGTCCCCGCCCTGCAGCTCGTCGTCGCCGTCGCCTCCGTCGAGCGTCGTCGCGACGCCGGGCGCGGCCACGAGCCGGTCGGCGTGGCGCGACCCGGCGACCGCTTCGACGGACCCGTCGACGGCGTCGAGCCGCGGAGCGCCGAGCAGCCGGAGGTCGTCGGCGCTGCCGTCGTCGGCGCCGCCTGCGCCGACCGTGACCGTCACGCCACGACTGCGCCCGAGGTCGTGGTAGCGGACGACGTCGGCGCCCGGTCCTCCGACCAGGTCGTCGGCCCCGAGCCCGCCGGTGAGGTCGTCGTCACCGACGCCGCCGTCGAGGACGTCGTCCCCACTGTCGCCGAGCATCCGGTCTGCGCCTGCGGCCCCGATCAGCTCGTCGTCCCCGCCCCCACCGGCGAGGACGTCGTCGCGCGGTCCGCCCCGCAGGAGATCGGCGCCGGTGCCGCCGGACAGGGACGCCGGCGTGCCCGCGAACGACTCGACGACGTCCGCGCCGGCGCCGGCGGTGACGTCGATCCGGGCGGCGGGCTCGCACCTGACGACGAACGCCGACTCGGCGGTGCAGCCCGACCCCTCGAGGAGGATGAAGCCCGTCGAGCCGCGCTCGGTGACGGTCACGCCCTGAGCGTCCGAGGTGATGAGCAGATTCTGGGTCAGACCGTTCGGGTCGCTGATCGAGAGCACGTCGCCCGAGCGCGCGACGACGGTCCCCGCGACCTCCGCGGCGTCGGCCGGCGCGGCGACGGTCGCCGCCACCGCACAGGCGGCCGCGAGCGCGCGGGCCGCGCAGCGGCGCAGCGGCGCGGTCCGGGCCGCGCTCACCGCGGACCTCCCGCCGGCGCCGGCGTCTCGAGCGCGCGCTCGCGCCCGGCCGGGCCGGGAGCCGGCGCGCCCCGCCGGCGCCGCGGGCCGAGCACGCGCCAGGCGATGGCGGGCCGCAGCAGCGCCCGGGGCCGGTCGAGCATCCCGACCGCGCGGATGAACGCGGCCGCGACCTCCGGATCGTGTTCGGCGGCCGCCTGCAGGCGCCGCATGTACGCGCCGACGACCCGCACCGCGGCCGGCCGGGGCCCCTCCACCCAGGCATGGGCGAGGTCGGCGCCGGTCGCCATCTGCCAGGCGTCGTCGACGACCGGGCGGACCGCCGCCAGGAACCGCTCGGGGCGGACGTCGCCCGTGGCGAGACACCCGGAGAGCGCAACCGCCTCGCGCGCGGCGACCGACATGCCCTGGCCGTAGACCGGGTTGAACGCGCAGATCGCGTCGCCGATCGGCAGCAGCCGGCCGGGCAGCCGCTCGAGCCGCTCCCAGCGGTGCCGGACATTCGCCGGGAAGCGGAACGGCACGATGTCGCCGAGCGGCTCGGCACCGCGGAGCGCCGCGAGCACGTCCGGCGGCGCCACGGTGGCCGCGTACGCGTCGAACTCCTCGGGGTCGAGCGGCGGGCGCTCGGGTGCGTACCCGCCGAGCGTCAGCAGCCACCGGCCGTCCTCCTGGGCGAAGAGCGCCATGCTGCGTGGCAGGCCGGGCCGCGCCCCGACGAGGACGAGCTTGTCGCTGATCGCGCCCGGCGCGAGCCGCAGCGGCCTGCTCGCGTACCGCAGCTCGACGTCGACGCGGTCGGTCGGCGGGCGCCCGAAGCCGAGCTCTTCGACCCATCCGGAAAGCCGTCCGCCCCGTCCGGTGGCGGCGACCACGAGGTCGGCCGGCATCACGTGCTCGGCGCCGCCGGTCCGCGGCCTGACGCGCACGCCCGCGACAGCGGCGCCGCCCGGGGACGGGACGAGCCCTGTCACGTCGCAGCGGTCGACGAGCTCGACGTTGCCGAGCGCGGCGACCCGGCGGCGGACGTGCCCCTCGACGAACGGCCGGCTCGCGACGAGCGACGCCCGGCCGGCGTCGCCGCGGGCGAGCAGGTGCCCGGCGACCGAGAAGCGCACGTCGCGCAGCGCGCGGTACTCGACCGCGCCGCCGGCGGCGAGCTCGGCCGCCAGCCCGGGCAGCAGGCGCTCCAGCGCGTCCTGCCCACCGGGCAGCAGCGCGTGGACGTGCCGGCCCTGCGGCACGGCGCGGCGCGGCTCGTCACCGGCGGGCAGCGCGTCGCGCTCGACGATCGTCACGTGCTCGTAGGCGTCGGCGAGCGCGCGGGCGGCGAGCAGCCCCGCGATCCCGGCGCCGATGACCACGGCGTGATGGCCGCTGCTGGTGGTCATGGGGTCGCTCCTCGGTCGACATCGCGGCGAGCCTCGCCGCGCCGGGCGCTCACCCGGAAGACCACTCCGCGCTCAGTTCGCGCTCACGTGCGCCCGTACAGCTCGAGCTCCCACAGATGGTCGGCGACGCGCTCGACCGCGCGCGAGAGGTGGCGACGGTACGTACTCGACGGCAGCCCGAGCAGCTCGGCCGCCCGCTCCTGGGTGGGCGCGGGACGCAGGTAGGTGCGGTCCAGGACGCGGTGGAGCCGCTCGTCGCGCGGGTCGGCGGCGATTGCTGCGGCAGCCTCGCGCAGCAGCGCCTCGAGCGCCTCCTCCGGGGCGGCCTGCGAGTCGCGGTCGCGCACCATGCGGCTGCGGACGAGCGGGCTCGCGCGCAGCTCCACGGGCCGGTGCAGGGCGCGCAGGGCCTCGCGGACGGCGGCGGTGAACGCGGAGCGCGACAGCACGAGCGGGGGCACCGGCGCCTCGGGCGGCGGCGCCGCGTCGATCTCGCGCCCGCCGAGCTCCTCCAGCCACGCGTCGATGTCCTTGCGCCGCCAGTCGTGCGCGAACACGCCGTAGCGCCGGCCACCGACCTCGTAGTCGGCCTCCTCAGCCCGGTGGAAGTCGATGTGGCGCATGAGCGGCGCGACCGCGTCGGGGTCGGCCCAGGCGCCGATGAAGTCCCACGACAGCCGCGGATTGCCCATCCACTCGACGACCGACCGGGCAGTGACGGCGTTCAGCGAGCGCGACGGGCCCTGATAGGCGTCGCGGTCGACGAGCATCCGCGACGCGAACACCTCCTCGCCGGGGCGCGGCGGGGCGTGCGCGTTCGCGTAGGTCCACATCGCGAGGGCCCCGGGGTCGGCGGCTCGGTCGGCGTCGGACGCCGCGCCGAGGTCGAGCCGCAGGCAGAAGCCGATCGGCTCGGGCTCGTCGCCGGCGCGGAAGACGATGAACGCGCGCGGCTGGCGGTCGAGCCAGCGCTCGGCGATCGCGGCGGACTCGGAGCCCTCGAACCGCTCGGTCATCGCGAGCAGCGCGGCGTGGTCGGACGGGCGCACGGCGTCGGCGCGCGCCTCGCCGAGCGCCATCCAGTCCCAGAAGCCGCGGACGGCGGGGTTGGTGCGGTGCAGGAAGAGCAGGTCGTGCTCGGCGCGCCTCGCCGCGCCGGTGCGCAGCCGCTCGACGACGTGCTCGCGGATGCGGCCGTGCAGGCGCCGGTAGGCGGACTCGTCGCGCCAGCGCAGGTCGGCGTCGAGCACGTCGCGCGCGAGGTCGTGCGGCGCCAGCCCCTCGGGCCCGCGCTCGACCCAGGCGAGGTCGGCGAGCCACTCGAACAGGGCGTCGGCGTCGTCACCGCCGAGCACGGAGGCCAGCAGGTCGCGGGTCGTCACCCGGGCATGTGCGCAGACCTCGAGCGCCTCGCGGTGGCGCGGGCTCGGCACGCCCGCGACGAACCGCTCGAGGAGCGCGCGCATCGTGTCGGGGGCGTCGGCGAGGTCGTGCAGGTTCTCGCCGGCGCGTTGGCGCAGCACGTCGGCCAGGAGCGAGAGCGCGAGCGGGTGGCCGTAGGTGAGCTCGAAGAGCCGGTCGTGGAGCCTCTCGCCGACCCCGCGGGCGGCGAGCAGCGCGCCGGTCTCCGCCCGGTCGAGGTTGCGCAGCGACACGACGCGGAGCACCGCGCTCCAGCCCGGATCGGCGCGCCAGGCGGTGTCCGGCGGCTCGCGGCCGGCGACGACGACGCGCGTGGCGGCGCCCAGGCCGGGCAGCAGCTCCTCCCGCAGCCAGGCGTCGAGCGCCGCCGCGTGCTCGTACGTGTCGATGAGGAGCAGCCGCATGCCGTCGTCGCGCAGGGCGGCGTGCACGGCCGCCCGGTCGGAGACGCCGAGCTCCCGCGCGAGCGCGTCGAGGAACCCGGACGGCGACGGCGCGATCGCGCGCGCGTCGACGTGGAGGACCGGCACGCCGGCGTCTTCGGCCTCGTCGGCGATCCTGCCGAGCAGCGCAGATTTGCCCACCCCGCCCGGCGCGTGGAGGAACATCACCGCCCACTCGGCGCGGCCGGCGAGCGCGTCGCGCACGAGCGCGAGCTCATCCTCCCTGCCCACGAACCGCCGCCGGCGCTCGCGACGCAGGCGGCTCCCCAGCGTTCCGTCGCCTCGTACTCCGACGGCAGGCGCGTCGATCGCGTCCATCGCTCCTCGGACCGATCGTACGCCGTCGCGCGCGCCCGCGCAGGCGCCCCGGCCCCAGAGGCGGCCGGGTCCTGCCGGACCCGTCAGCCGAGCGGCGCGACCTTGAAGCGCTGGCGGTCGAAGTACGCGAGCCGGTTCGGGATCGTCTGCTCGATCGTCGTCACGGTCTCCGGGTCGAGCCGGTCGCGCCGGTAGCGGAGCGCGAGCCACGGCACGAAGCTCTCGGCGACGTCCTCGCGATCCGGGTTGTCGCGCGCGTAGGTCGAGATGAACGTCGGGTCGGCGCGGACCGCCGCGCGCCACCCGCTCGAGCCGAGGTGCTTCGGGTCGAGCGCCGTGTGCGCGGCCTCGTGGGCGATGATCTCCTCGAGGACGCCGTCGCGCTCGTACTCGGCGGCCTGGCCGGTGTGGATCAGCACGTGCGTCGTGCCGCCGCCGAACAGCCGCTTGCCCTTGTGGATGACGAGCTCCTTGACCGCCACGCGCAGGACCCGCGGCATCCGCCCCAGGACGGTCGCGTACCTGCGCGCCTCGGCGAGCGCCTTCGCGCGGCTGCCGAACTCGGGGTTGACCTGCACCTCGACCTTGAGCCGGTCGGAGAAGCCGGCGGTGAACAGGAACGCGTTCTTGACGACGTAGCGGTCCTTGCGCCGGTCGAACATCGAGCGCTTGCCGCGCCCGGCGTACCTGATCGACTTCAGCGTCGTGCGGTCCGCCGACGTGATGATGTCGGGGTCGATGAAGGCGGTGCCGCTGAGCGGCGGGTCCTGGGCCAGGGCGGCCGAGGGCAGGGCAAGGCCGGCAGCGAGCACGGCTCCGAGAAGTCTCCGCATGTGGACGGTCACACCAGGTCGGGTCGAAGGGTTGACGGACGACGCGGGACCGTCTGCGCGATCCGTGCGCGAGCGTGGTGGATACCAGCTACGGCGGCGGACGTCCACCGCCGGCCGGCCGTTTCGGCGCGGGCGCGGTCCTCTCGATCGCCGAGCTGCGCCGGGCGGCCTGACCGGCGGGGTCAGGCGGCCGCGGTCGCCTTCTGGCGCCGCTTGGCCGCCGGCCTGGCCCGCTTGACCCGCGGCTCGGCCGGCGTGACGAGCTCGCGCAGGAACTCGCCGGTGTGGCTGCCCGGCGTCGCGGCGACCTCCTCGGGCGTGCCGGTCGCGACGACCGTGCCGCCCTCGTCGCCACCCTCGGGCCCCATGTCGATGATCCGGTCGGAGGTCTTGATGACGTCGAGGTTGTGCTCGATGACGACGACCGTGTTGCCGGCGTCGACGAGGCGGTGCAGCACGTCGAGCAGCCGCTGGACGTCCGCGAAATGCAGGCCGGTCGTGGGCTCGTCGAGGATGTACAGCGTCCGGCCGGTCGCGACCTTCGACAGCTCGGTCGCGAGCTTCACGCGCTGCGCCTCGCCGCCCGACAGGGTCGTCGCGGGCTGGCCGAGACGGATGTACCCGAGCCCGACGTCGCGCAGCGTGTCCAGGCGGCGGCGGATCTTCGGGATGTTCTGGAAGAACTCGCACGCCTCCTCGACCGGCATGTCGAGGACGTCCGCGATCGTCTTGCCCTTGAAGCGGACCTGGAGGGTCTCCTTGTTGTACCGCTTGCCGTGGCACTGCTCGCACGGGACGTAGATGTCCGGCAGGAAGTGCATCTCGATCTTGATCTGGCCGTCGCCGCGGCAGACCTCGCACCGCCCGCCCTTGACGTTGAACGAGAAGCGCCCCGGCTTGTAGCCCCGCGCCCGCGCCTCCTGCGTCTTGGAGAACAGGTCGCGGATGACGTCGAACAGGCCGGTGTAGGTCGCCGGGTTCGACCGGGGCGTGCGGCCGATCGGCGACTGGTCGACCTGGATGATCTTGTCGAGCTGCTCGAGGCCCTTGACGCCCTTGTGCGCGCCCGGCCGCTGCCGCGCGCGGTGCAGGCGGTTGGCCAGCGACTTGTAGAGCACCTCGTTGACGAGCGTCGACTTGCCCGACCCCGACACGCCGGTGACCGAGGTCAGCGTCCCGAGCGGGATCTTCACGTCGACGTCCTTGAGGTTGTGCTGGCTGGCGCCGAGGATCTCCACGTAGCCGGTCGGCTTACGCCGCTCGGCCGGCACCGGGATCTCCCGCTTGCCCGACAGGAACTGGCCGGTCAGCGACTCGGGGACCCCCATGACCTCCTCGGCCGTGCCCTGGGCGATGATGTGGCCGCCGTGCTCGCCGGCGCCCGGCCCGAGGTCGACGATGTGGTCGGCGACGCGCATCGTCTGCTCGTCGTGCTCGACGACCAGCACGGTGTTGCCGAGGTCGCGCAGGCGCTCGAGCGTCCCGATGAGCTTGGAGTTGTCGCGCTGGTGCAGGCCGATCGACGGCTCGTCGAGCACGTAGAGCACCCCGACGAGCGCCGACCCGATCTGGGTCGCCAGCCGGATCCGCTGCGCCTCGCCGCCCGACAGCGTCGCCGCGGCGCGGTCCATCGACAGGTACCCGATGCCGACGTCGTCGAGGAAGCGCAGCCGCTCCTCGATCTCGCGCAGGATCAGCCGCGCGATCCGGCGCTGCTGCTCGGTGAGGTCGACCTCGCGCAGCCACTGGCGCGCGTTGCGCACCGACATCGCCGAGAACTCGTGGATGCCGAGCCCGCCGACGAGCACCGCGCGCGACTCGGGGCGCAGGCGCGAGCCCTTGCACACCGGGCACGGCACCATCGACATGTACTCCTCGATCTTCTCGCGCTGCAGCTCGGAGTCGGTCTCGCGGTACCGGCGCTCGAGGTTGCGCACGATCCCCTCGAACTGCGTCGCGTACGAGCGCCGGCGCCCGTAGCGGTTGCGGTAGGTGACCTGGATCCGGTCGCCGTTCGTCCCGTAGAGGTACAGGTCCTGCGCCTCGCGCGGGAGCTGGTACCACGGCGTCTCGACGTCGACGCCGTACTTGTCGGCGATCGCGGTGATGACCTGCTCGTAGTAGGCCGACGACGACCCCGCCCACGGCGCCAGCGCGCCCTCGGCGATCGACAGCGTCGGGTCGGGCACGACGAGGTCGGGGTCGATCTCCATCTGCGACCCCAGGCCCGTGCACCGCTCGCACGCGCCGTGCGGCGAGTTGAACGAGAAGATCCGCGGCTCGAGCTCGGGCATCGAGGTGCCGCACTGCAGGCAGGCGAAGCGCTCGGAGAACGTCCGCACCTCCCCCGGCCCGTCGCGCTCGACGATCTCGATCTCGACGATCCCCGCGGCCAGCCCGACCGCGGTCTCGATCGAGTCGGCCAGGCGCTTGCGGACCTCGGGCCGCATGACGAGCCGGTCGACCACGACCGCGATGTCGTGCTTGTACTTCTTGTCGAGGACGATGTCCTCCTCGAGCATCCGCAGCTCGCCGTCGACCTTCACGCGTGTGTAGCCCTCGGCGCGGAGCTCCTCGAGGAGCTTGCCGTACTCGCCCTTGCGGCCGCGCACGACCGGGGCGAGCACCATGAAGCGCGTGCCCTCCTCGAGCTCCATGACCTGGTCGATGATCTGGTCGGCCGACTGGCCCTGGATGACCGCCCCGCACTCCGGGCAGTGCGGCGTGCCGATCCGGGCCCACAGCAGGCGCAGGTAGTCGTAGATCTCGGTGACCGTGCCGACCGTCGAGCGCGGGTTGCGCGACGTCGTCTTCTGGTCGATCGAGATCGCCGGCGACAGGCCCTCGATCGAGTCGACGTCGGGCTTGTCCATCTGCCCCAGGAACTGGCGCGCGTACGCGCTGAGCGACTCGACGTAGCGGCGCTGGCCCTCGGCGTAGATCGTGTCGAACGCGAGCGACGACTTGCCGGATCCGGACAGGCCCGTGAGGACGATCAGCGCGTCGCGCGGGAGCGTGAGGCTGATGTCCTTGAGGTTGTGCTCACGGGCACCGGAGATGACGAGCTGGTCCTGCCGCATGGGTTCTGTCGACTATAGGGGGGCGAACGGACGTTCGATCACGCGGATTCGCGCAACGTGCGGCGTCGCCGGGCAAAGCGGACACCGAGTGTCCGCTCAGAGTCCCGCCTAGCGGTCGAGCTCGCCGTCGTAGTAGTCGACCGCCGACGAGCGGCGGAACAGCAGCGACGAGCCGTCCGCGAAGAACACGCCGACCTTGTCGCTGTCCGGGTAGATCGCCGAATCCGGCGAGATCATCGTCGACAACAGCAGCAGGCGGACCGTCTCGCCGGTCCGGTTCGTGAGCTTGTGGCTGCCCTCCGGCCCGACCGGGAAGCAGACCGTGTCGCCCGGATCGAGCACGTCCTCGCCGCCGGGATGGCGCAGCGTCGGATGCCCGGCGAGGACGACGAGCCACTCCTCGTTCGAGGTCTCGAAGTGATATGGGCAGGTCGACTCCCCCGGCGGCAGCTCCCAGACGCTGCCGCCGAGCATCGACGCGCCGAGCTCCGGCCCGAGCTTCCGGCGGCCACCGCGGTACCCGGGCGGGTCCTCCGGGTCGCGGGGCGCGTCGACCTCGAAGATGTTGACCTTGCGGATCAGCCGTTCACCGACTCGTAGACCTCGTCGAGGAGCGCCTGCCGGTCGGCGAGGTCGAAGTTCTCGGCCAGGTAGCGGTCGGTCTCCTCGCGCGACTGGCCGTTGAGCGCCATGTTCAGCGCGATGAGCCGGGCGCCCTCGACGTCGCCGCCCTGGCCCTCCGACGACGCGGCGGGCTGGGCGCGGGCCGGCTGCGGCGCGGCCTCGGGCGGCGAGGCGGGCGCGGGCTGCTCGGCCTCGGCCGCGGCGGGCTGCTCGGACTCCCGCTCGGCCTCGACCTCCTCGGCCGCCGGCGTCGCCGCGGCCGGCTCGGCCGGCTGGGCCGGCGCCGGGGCGGGCGGCGCCTGCGCGGCGGCCTCGCCGGCGGCGGCCTGCTGCTGACCGCCCGGGCGGCCGCCCGCCGCCGTGTACAGGTCCTCCATGTTCTGCTCGAGCAGCGACAGGTCGGCCTTCAGGCGGTTGCCGCCGGTGCGCAGCGAGTCGAGCAGCGCCGACAGCTCCTGCTCCATCGCGTCGACCCGCTGGAGCATGAGCGAGCTCTGCTCGCTGACCTTGGCGACGTGCTCGCGCGCGCGCTCGACGGCCTCCTGATCGGTCTTCTCGGCGTCGCGCTGCGCCTCCTCGCGGATGCGCCTGGCCTCCGCCTCCGCGTCCTTCTCGATCGCCGCGGCGCTCTGCTCGGCGGCCTCGACGATCGCCCGGACCTGCTCGGAGGCGGCCTGGGCGAGCGACGCGCCGCTGCGCCGCTGGGCGGACCGCTGCAGCGCCTCGATCTCGTCCGCCAGCCGCTGCAGGTGCTCGTCGACGGCCTCGGGGTCGTACCCGCGGCGGCCGATGGGGAAGTCTCGTCGTTCGATGCTCTGCCGGTCGAGTGCCATTACCGGCGCACATTATCTAGCCGGGCAGTCGTGCCGCACCATCAGCGTCGCGGACGACGAGCCCGTCGCGCTCGAGCCCGGCGAGCGCCCGCTCCAGGCGCTCGGCGTCCAGCCCCGCGGGCAGCCCCTCGCCCGCCGCCAGCGCCGCGACGACCCGCCCGCGCGCGTAGCGGTCGGTGTCCTCGAAGCGCACCGCACGGCGCCCCCGGGCGCGGGGCGGCGTCACGACCCGGCCCGCCGACGGGCACCACGGGCGCGCGGGGCACTCCCCGCACGCGGCCCGGCGCGCCCCGCAGACCGTCGCGCCCAGCTCCATCGCGGCCTGGTTCCACTCGGCGGCGGCGCCGGCCGGCAGCAGCTCCTCCGGCGCGACCCCCAGCCGCCCGGCGACGCGGCGCACGTTCGTGTCGACCGCCGCCACCTGCTCGCCGAACGCGAACGACGCGACCGCCGCCGCGGTGTACGGCCCGATCCCCGGCAGGCGCCGCAGCCCGGCCGCCTCGCGCGGCCACCCGTCGCGCGCGACGGCGGCGCACGCCTCGCGCAGCCGCAGCGCGCGCCGGTTGTAGCCGAGCCCGACCCACGCGCGCAACACGTCGGCCGGCGACGCGGCGGCGAGCGCCTCCGCGGTCGGCCAGCGCTCCAGCCACGCCTCGTAGCGCGGCACGACCCGCGCCACCTGGGTCTGCTGGAGCATGACCTCCGAGACGAGGATCGCGTACGGGTCGGTGGTCCGCCGCCACGGCAGGTCGCGCCGCACCCGCCGGTACCAGGCGAGCACCGCCTCCTGCAGCGGCGTCAGGCCTCGACGACCCGGGTCGAGCAGATCTTGTCGTGCAGCGCCTCGTTGTCGGCGTCCCACAGCGGCCACAGGTAGTTGAGGATCGTGGGGATCGCGAAGAGGAACCCGCCGATCCCCTCGATGAGGATCGCCTTGACGAGGATCTCGCGCGCCGCGGCGCCGCCGCCGGTGATGCGCGACCCGTCGCGCCGGACGACGCGGGTGTTCGTCGACCTGTGCCCGACGGTCTGGCCGCCGGTGCGGGCCATCATGATCGGCGCGTAGGCGACGCCCGCGGCGGCGCCGAGGATGAGCCCGATCGTCGTGCCGGTCTCCCCAGAGGCCTCGCCGCCGGTGTAGCCGAGCGCGCCGACGAGCAGCCCGGCGAGCACGAGCGCCAGGCGCACGAAGAAGTCGACGACCGCCGCGCCGACGCGCGGCCAGTACTCCGCGACCCGGCCGGCGACCGGGACGACCCGCGCGCCGCCCGGCCCCGCGGTCGGCGGCGGCGTGTCGACCGGCGGCGCGAACCCGCCGCCCACGTCGCGCGCGGGCGTGAGCGCCTCGGGCGGCGGCGGGGGCGCGTCGGTGGGCGGCAGCCAGCCGGCGGGCACCGGCGGCGCGGCGTCCCGCTCGCGGTCGCGCTCGCGCTCCTGCCGGCGCGCCGGGTCCTCCCCCGACCACAGGGGGTCGCCCGACGACAGGCCCATCCGGCGCCCGAGCTCCTCGAGATCGTCGCCGTCCTCGCGGCCGGAGCCGCTCACAGGGCGGCCTCCTGCAGGTCCTTCAGCTCGCGCCGCAGCTCGCGGATCTCGTCACGCAGCCGCGCCGCGTACTCGAAGCGCAGGTCGTCGGCGGCGGCGAGCATCTCCTCCTCCAGCTCGACGATCGTCTGCTCGAGCTGGGTGGCGTTCATCGGCTCGTCCTTGGAGCGCGTGCGCCGCGCCTTGGTCTTCTTCGGGACCTTCGACTCGGACATGAGGAACTCGGTGATGTCCGAGATGCCCTTGACGATCGACTGCGGCGTGATCCCGTGCTCCTCGTTGTAGGCGATCTGGATCGCGCGCCGCCGGTTCGTCTCGTCGAGCGCGGCCTTCATCGCCGCGGTCTCCTTGTCGGCGTACATGAGCACCCGGCCCTGGGCGTTGCGCGCCGCGCGCCCGATCGTCTGGATGAGCGACGTCTCGCCGCGCAGGAAGCCCTCCTTGTCGGCGTCGAGGATCGCAACGAGCCCCACCTCGGGCAGGTCGAGGCCCTCGCGCAGGAGGTTCACGCCCACCAGCACGTCGTACTCGCCGAGCCGCAGGTCGCGGATGATCTGGATCCGCTCGAGCGTGTCGATCTCCGAGTGCAGGTAGCGGACCTTGAACCCCATCTCGAGCAGGTAGTCGGTGAGGTCCTCGGACATCTTCTTCGTGAGCGTCGTGACCAGCACCCGCTCGTCGCGCTCGACGACCTTGCGCACCTCGTTCATGAGGTCGTCGATCTGGTTCTTGGTCTGGCGCACCTCGACCTCGGGGTCGACGATGCCGGTCGGGCGCACGATCTGCTCGACGATCCGCGCCGAGTGGTTGCGCTCGAACTCGCCCGGCGTGGCCGACACGAACAGGATCTGCGGCGTGATCGACAGCCACTCGTCGAACGTCTGCGGCCGGTTGTCGAGCGCGCTGGGCAGCCGGAACCCGTAGTCGACCAGCGTCTGCTTGCGCGACCGGTCGCCCTGGTACATCGCGCCGATCTGCGGGACGGTCTGGTGCGACTCGTCGACGAAGCACAGGAAGTCGTCGGGGAAGTAGTCGAGCAGGCAGTACGGGCGCGAGCCGGGCGCGCGGCCGTCGAGGATCCGCGAGTAGTTCTCGATCCCGTTGCAGAACCCCATCTCGCGGAGCATCTCCATGTCGTACTGCGTGCGCTGGCGCAGGCGGTGCGACTCCAGGAGCTTGCCCTGCGCCTCGAGCTCGGCGCAGCGCTCGTTCAGCTCGCGGCCGATCTCCTCGACCGCGCGCTCGATCGTGCCGTCCTTGACGTTGTAGTGCGAGGCCGGCCAGATCGCGATGTGCTCCATGTCGTCCTCGATGAGCTCGCCCGTGAGCGGGTCGAAGTGCTGCAGGCGCTCGACCTCGTCGCCGAAGAACACGGCCCGGTACGCGGTCTCCGCGTAGGCCGGGAACACCTCGAGCGTCTCGCCCCGGACCCGGAAGTTCGCCCGCCCCAGCGCGACGTCGTTGCGCGTGTACTGGAGCTGGACGAGCTTCGTGAGCAGCTCGTCGCGGTCGACGAAGTCGCCGCGCTTGAGGATCTGCATGTTCGCGTTGTACGTCTCCGGCGAGCCGAGGCCGAAGATGCACGACACGCTGGCCACGATCACGACGTCGCGGCGGGCGAAGCAGGCCGCGGTCGCCGCGTGCCGCAGCCGGTCGACCTCCTGGTTGATCGCCGAGTCCTTCTCGATGTACAGGTCCCGGCTGGGGACGTACGCCTCCGGCTGGTAGTAGTCGTAGTACGAGACGAAGTACTCGACCGCGTTGTCGGGGAAGAACGTCCGGAACTCGTTGCAGAGCTGCGCGGCGAGCGTCTTGTTGTGCGCGATGACGAGCGTCGGCCGCTGGAGCCGCTCGATGACCGCGGCCATCGTCATCGTCTTCCCGGTCCCGGTCGCGCCGAGGAGCGTCGTGAACTTGTGACCGGCGTCGATCGACTCGCAGATCTCGTCGATCGCCCTGGGCTGGTCGGCGGTCGGGCTGAAGGCGCTGTCCAGGCGGAACGGAGGCACGACGAACCAGGATAGGGCCGAATCCGGTCGGCGAGCGCCCGCTTTCCGGCACGACGATGCGCAGAACGATTGCCGTGGCAGCGCCTGCGCGACGAGCGTAGAGTCGGCCAAACGAGCGGAAAGGAGGACCCGCATGGCGACCACCGTCGCGACCACCGCGGGCAGCCTCGAGCATCTGGCCGACGAGGAGTTCACCTCGGCCTTCCGGCGAGCTCATCGGACCGTCCGATCCTCGCTACGACGAGGAGCGCAGGGTCTACAACGGCATGATCGACCGGCGGCCGGGGCTCATCGCCAAGTGCGTCGACACCGCCGACGTCATCGCCGCCGTCGGCCTCGCGCGCGAGCACGGGCTGCTCGTCTCCGTCCGCGGAGGCGGGCACAACGCGGGCGGGCTCGGCGTGGCCGAGGGCGCCCTGTGCATCGACCTCGCCGAGATGGACGGCGTCCACGTCGACCCCGGCGCCGGCACCGTGCTGGTGGAGGGCGGCGCCACGTGGGGCGACGTCGACCACGCCGCGCAGGCGTTCGGCCTCACCGTGCCGTGCGGGATCATCTCCACGACCGGCGTGGGCGGGCTCACGCTGGGCGGCGGCATCGGCCACCTGTCGCGCGGCGCCGGACTGTCGATCGACCGCCTGCTCGCCGCAGAGGTCGTGCTCGCCGACGGCTCGTGCGTCACCGCCGACGCCGACCGGCACCCGGACCTGTTCTGGGCGATCCGCGGCGGCGGCGGCAACTTCGGCGTCGTCACGTCGTTCCTCTTCGAGGGCGTGCCGGTGGAGACGGTCGTGGCCGGCCCGACGTTCTGGTCGCTCGACCGGGCCGCGGAGGCGATGCGGTTCTACGAGCGGTTCATGGCCGAGGCGCCGGACGAGCTGAACGGCTTCTTCGCGTTCCTCGTCGTGCCGCCGGAGGAGCCGTTCCCCGAGGCGCTGCACATGCAGACGGTGTGCGGCGTGATCTGGTGCTGGACCGGCTCACCGGTCGACGCCGACCAGGTGTTCGCGCCGGTCCGCGAGTTCGGCCCGCCGATCCTCGACGGCCTGCAGCCGATGACGATCGCGCAGCTCAACTCGGCGTTCGACGCGATGTACGAGCCCGGCCTGCAGTGGTACTGGAAGGCCGACTTCGTCGACGAGCTCACCGACGAGGCGATCGCGCGGCACGTCGAGCACGGGGCGAGGCTGCCGACGTGGCGGTCGACGATGCACCTGTATCCGGTCGACGGCGCGGTGCACCGGGTCGCGCCGGACGGGACCGCGTTCGCGTTCCGCCGCTCGCGGTGGGCGCAGGTGATCGTCGGCGTCGACGACGACCCGGCGAAGGCCGGCGAGCTGCGCGACTGGGCGCGCGGGTACCACGACGCGCTCCACCCGTACGGCGCGGGCGGCGCCTACGTCAACTTCCTCATGCACGACGAGGGCGCCGACCGGGTGCGCGCGACGTACGGGCCGAACCACGAGCGCCTGCGGGAGGTCAAGCGCCGCTACGACCCGCAGAACCTGTTCAGGGTCAACCAGAACATCGAGCCCTGACGCTCACGCGCGGGCCCGTCGCACCGCCTCGCCGAGCGCCGCGACGGCCCGCGCGAGCGCCTGCTCGGTCAGGTGCGCGTAGCCGAGCACGAGCCCCGCGACCGCGTCCGGCGGCGCCGGGCCGGCGCGCATCGTGCCGAGCCCCTCCACGGTCACGCCGAGGCGGGCCGCCTCCTCGAGGACGCGGCGCTCGTCGTGGCCGGGGAGCGTCGCGAGCACGTGCAGGCCGGCGGCGACGCCGGGGACGACGGCATCGGGCAGGTGCTCGGCCAGCGCGGCCGACAGCGCGGCGTGCCGGCGGCGGTACAGGCGCCGGGTGCGCCGCAGGTGGCGGTCGAGCTCGCCGCGCTCGACGAGGTCGGCGAGCGCGAGCTGCTCGAGCAGCGGGCCGCCCCCGTCGGCCGCCACGCGCTCCCAGGCCATCGCCCGCGCGAGCGCCTCGGGCACGACGACCCAGCCGAGCCGCAGGCCGTTGGCGAGCGCCTTGCTCGCCGATCCGACGTACGCGACGCGCTCGGGATCGACGCCCTGCAGCGCGCCGATCGGCTCGCGATCGAAGCGGTACTCGCCGTCGTAGTCGTCCTCGAGGACCAGGCCGTCGACCTCGGCGGCCCAGGCGAGCAGGTCGGCCCGGCGCTCGGGCGACAGCACGACGCCGGTCGGCATCTGGTGGGCGGGCGTCACGAGGACGGCCCGCGCACCGGACTCCGCGAGCGCGGCGACGTCGAGCCCGTCCTCGTCGACCGGCACGCCGACCGGGGTCAGGCCCGCCCGCGCGACGGTGAGCCGGTGCAGGTGGAAGCCGGGATCCTCGACGGCGAGCGTCTCGTGCCCGCGGTCGCGCAGCACCCGGCACAGCAACGCGATCCCCTGGGTCGCCCCGGTGGTGACGATCGTCCGCTGCGGATCGGGCGCGACCGCCCGCGCGCGGCCGAGGTACGTGCTGAGCGTGTCGCGCAGCTCGACCGCGCCGCGCGGGTCGGGGTAGCCGAGCGCCGGGTCCGGCGCCCGGCGCAGCGCGGTCCGCCACGAGCGCAGCCACTCGCGCCGCGGGAACGCGGCGAGGTCGGGCCGTCCGGGCCGCAGGTCGTGCGGGCCGGCGCGCAGCCCGCGCGTCGGGCGGCCGGCGGCGGGGGCGGGGGCGGCGCCGCCGGCGACGCGGGTCGCCGCGCCCTGGCGCGCGACGAGGTAGCCCTCGGCGACGAGCTGGCCGTAGGCCTCGAACACGACGCCGCGCGAGACGCCCAGCTCGCGGGCCAGCGCGCGCGTGGACGGCAGCGCGGCGCCGGGCCGCAGGCGGCCGGCCCGGATCGCGTCGCGCAGCGCGCGCTCGAGCTGCGTGTGCAACGGCACGCGCGACCCGTTGCCGCGCTCGAGCGGCACGAGCAGGTCGAGCAACTGGCCCTCGCGACCCATGGCGAACTGGACCTCAAACGACGGGCCAGCCGTTGTCAACCTCCCGCCCATGGCCGCATCCGCCACACCCCGTGACGCGCGTCCGGGCGCCGCGGCGCCGAGCGACGTCGCCGGGATCGTCCTCCTCGTCGCCGGCACAGTGCTCGTCCTCCCCGGGATCCTCGCGTTCGTCGCGCCCGGGGCGTTCTACGACCAGCTCGCCGGCTACGCCCCGCGCAACGACCACTTCCTGCGCGACCTCGGGGCGTTCCAGATCGGCCTCGGCGCGTTCGCCGTGCTCGCGTGGGCGCGCCCGCAGCTCCGCGCCGGCGCGCTCGCCGTCCTCGCGCTGCACTTCCTCCTGCACACGATCTCGCACGTGATCGACGTCTCGGCCGCCGACCCGGAGTGGCAGGGCCCGTTCGCGCTCGTCGCCGAGGGCCTGCTCACCGCCGTCCTGGCCGCCCTGCTGGTCCGGGAGGTGCGGCGATGAGGATCCTGCTCGCCGGCGCGACCGGCGCGATCGGGCGTCCGCTCGTCACCCGGCTCGTCGAGGCCGGGCACGAGGTCGTGGGGCTGACCCGCCGCCCCGACCGGGCCGCCGCGCTCGAGGCCGCCGGCGCGCGGGGCGTCGTGTGCGACGTCACCGACCGCGACGCGCTCCTGCGGCTCGCCGAGGAGGTCGAGCCCGACGTCGTCGCCGACGAGACCACCGATCTGCCGCAGCGCTACGACGGGCGGACGATGCGCGGCTTCTACGACGCGATGGTCGGGCTGCGCCTCCGCGGGACGCCGAACCTCATGGACGCGGCCGAGCGGACCGGCGCGCGCCTGGTCTTCCAGAGCATCGCGTTCAGCTACCGGCCCGACGGCACGGGCCGGCCGCGGACCGAGGACGACCCGATCCTCGGCGCCGACGCGCCCGAGCCGTGGGACGTCGCCCTCCCGGCGATCGCCTCGCTCGAGCGGCGCGCCGTCGGCCAGGGCGGGGTCGTGCTGCGCTACGGCTGGTTCTACGGGCCGGGGACGCACTACGACGCCGGCGGGCAGATGTACGAGGACGCCAGGCGGCGCCGCCTGCCGCTCGCCGGCCGCGGCCCGGGCGGGATCTTCTCGTTCATCCACGTCGACGACGCCGCCGAGGCGACCGCCCTGGCGATCGAGCGCGAGGCGACGGGGATCCTCAACGTCGTCGACGACGACCCGATCGCCATCCACGACTGGCTCCCGCTGTTCGCCGCGGCGATCGGGGCGCGGCCGCCGCGGCGGATCCCGCTCTGGCTGGCCCGCCGCGTCACCGCGCCGCTGCCGCTGCACGTCGCCACGTCGGTGCCCGGCGCCTCGAACGCCCGCGCCCGCCGGGATCTCGACTGGGCGCCGCGCTACCCGTCGGTCCGCGAGGGGTTCCGCCGCGCCTCGGAGACGCGGCTGCGGCGGACCGAGTACGCGAAGTAGACGACGAGCCCGATCGCCATCCAGACCAGGAAGCGCTCCCAGGTCTTCCACGGCAGGTCGGTCGCCAGGTAGATGCAGCCGGCCATCGCGAGCGGCGCGGTGACGAGGACGAACGGCGTCCGGAACGGCCGCGGGCGCTCGGGGTCGGTGAACCGCATGATGAGCACGCCGAGCGCGACGAGGAAGAACGCGAACAGCGTGCCGATGTTGACGAGCTCGGCGAGGTCGCTCAGCGGGACGAGCCCGGCGAGGATCGCGACGACGCCCATCGTGATGAGCGTGATGAGCCACGGCGTCCCCCACGCGCGGTGGGTGCGGCCGACGCGCTCGGGCAGCAGGCGGTCGCGCGACATCGCGAACGCCACGCGCGACTGGCCGAGCATGAGGATCATCACCGTGTTGAGGATCGCCACGAGCGCGCCTGCGTAGATGAACGCCGCGACCCAGTCGCGCCCGAGGCCGTCGAACGCGTCGGCGACCGGCGCGTCGCCCGCCAGGTCCGCGGCCGGCACCATGCCGGTCACGACGGCCGCGACCGCCATGTAGAGGACGGTCACCACGGCGAGCGAGCCGATGATCCCGATCGGCATCGCCTTGCGCGGCTCGTTGGCCTCCTCGGCGGTCGTCGCGACGATGTCGAAGCCGATGTAGGCGAAGAAGATGATCGCCGCGGCCTCACGCACGCCGCCCCACCCCTCGGGGAAGTACGGCGACCAGTTGCCGCTGTCGACCTCGGTGAGCCCGGTGCCGACGACGACGAGCAGGACGACGATCGTCAGCGCGACGAGCCACAGGTTCGCCCGGGCGGTGATGCGGATCCCGCGGATGAGCAGGGCGCCGACGGCGAGCACGACGAGGACCGCGAAGAGGTTGAACGTCCCGCCGTCGCCGGGCGGCGCGGCGATCGCCTCGGGGAGCGTGACCCCGAACACCTGGTCCAGGAGCGAGTTCAGGTAGCCGGCGAACCCGACCGACACCGCCGAGGCGCCGATCGTGAACTCGAGCGCGAGGTCCCAGCCGATGATGAACGCGACGAGCTGGCCGATCGTGGCGTACGCGTACGTGTAGGCGCTGCCGGCGGCCGGCACCATCGCCGCGAACTCCGCGTAGCAGAGCCCCGCGAGCGCGCAGACGGCTGCCGCCAGCACGAACGAGACCGTCACGCCCGGCCCGGCGATGCCGGCGCCCTCGCCGACGAGGACGAAGATCCCGGCGCCGACGATGACGCCGATGCCGAGGACGAGCACGTCCAGCGACGACAGGTCGCGGCGCAGCCGGTGCGTCTCCACCTCGGTCGCCTGCAGGGTCTCCTCGACGGTCTTGCGAGGACCGAGCACGGTTACCGCCATGGCCGCGCCTCTACCCGGAAGGGCGCGGCTCTACCGTCAGGACAGGCCGAGCTCGTCGGCGTACAGGCGGCGGTAGTCCTCGCGCGCGTCGAGCACCCGGTCGACGTACGCGCGCGTCTCCGGGAACGGGATCTCGGCGGGTGTCATCCCGGGGTTGCGGGCGATCCAGCGGTCGACGTTCCCGGTCCCCGCGTTGTAGGCGGCGATCGCGAGCGTCTCGTTGTCGCCGTAGCGCTCCATGAGCCAGCGCAGGTACCAGGTTCCGTAGGCGATGTTGATCTGCGGCGTGGCGAGGTCGGACTCCTCGAACGCCGTGCCGCCGGAGCGCTCGGCGATCTCCCGCGCGGTCTGGGGCGTCACCTGCATGAGCCCGCGCGCGCCCGCGTGGGACGTCTGGTCGCGGAAGCGCGACTCGGCGTAGATGACCGCGGCGATGAGCGCCGGGTCGAGATCCTTCTCGGCGGCCTGCTGGCGGATGATGTCGTCGTGGCGCAGCGGCAGCGTCACCTCGTTGACCGCGCGGTCGACGGTCGGCAGCAGCGCGCCGGCGAGGAGCACGAGCCCGGCCGCCGCGGCGAGCAGGAGCGCAAGGCGGCGCCGGGCCGCCGTCCGCCGTGCGCGGGCGGACGTCCTCGGACGCGCGATCGTGCTCATGCCTCCAGCTTGCCAAGGATCGCCGACAACTCCGCCTCGAGGTCCTCGATCGAGCCGTCGTTGCGGACGACGAAGGTCGCACGTTGCGCCTTCTCCTCCTGCGTCAGCTGGCGCGCGGTGCGCTCGTCGACCGCGTGGTGCCCGCGGGCGGCGGCCCGCGCGGCCCGGACCTCCTCGTCGGCGACGACCGCGATCGTCGCGTCGTACATCCCCTCCAGGCCCGCCTCGAACAGCAGCGGCGTCTCGACGACGGCCGCGCGCGGCGGCGGGTCGGCGCGCTCGGCCTCCTCGCGGAACGCCGCGACGCGCTTGCCGACGAGCGGCCAGAGGAGCTGCTCGAGCCAGGCGCGCTCCTCCGGGCTGGAGAACGCGTGCCGGGCGACGGCCGAGCGGTCGACGACGCCGCCGGGCGCGACCTCCTCGCCCCACCGCGCGACGACCGCGTCGCGGACCTCGTCGGTCTCGTACAGCTCGTGGACGACCGCGTCGGTCGACAGCGTCACGGCGCCGAGCCGCTCCAGAGCGGCGAGCGCGGTCGACTTCCCCGCGCCCAGCCCTCCGGTCAGCCCGACGAACGGGACCGTGCCCACGGTCCCGTTCGGCTAAGCGTTCTCGTCGTCCGCTGCGGAGGCGTCGGGCGTGGCGGTGTCCGCCTCGTCCGTGGGCTGCTCCTCGGCGGCGGCCGCAGGCTCGTCGGCCGCGTCCGCCTCCTGCGCGTCCTGCGCGGCGGGACCGGCGTCGGCCTCGGGCACGTCGGTGGCGACCGCGGCGTCGTCGGCCGTCGCGACCTCGCCCGTGGGCTGGCCGGCGCCCTCGCCGCCACCGGCGAAGACGTCCTCGGACAGGCCGAGCTCGGGCACGTCGTCCAGGTCGCCGGCCGGGTGCTCGGGGTCGTAGTCGGCCGCCGGCGCGCCCTCGCGCGGCTGGAGGATCTGGTCCTCGACGCGCTTGGCCGACAGCGACAGGCGGCGGCGCTCGGAGTCGATCTCGAGGATCTTGACCTTGATCTCGTCGCCCGGGTTGACGATCTCGCGCGGGTTCTCGACGTGGTACGGCGCCAGCTCGGAGATGTGCACGAGGCCCTCGACGCCGTCGAGGATCTCGACGAACGCGCCGAACGTGACGACCTTCGTGACCTGGCCCTCGAGCTCGTCGCCGACGTTGTACATCGAGACGACCCGCTGCCACGGGTCCTCCTGGGTCTGCTTGAGACCGAGGCTGATCCGCTGGCGCTCGCGGTCGATGTCGAGGACCTTGACCTGCACCTCGTCGCCGATCGAGACGACCTCGCTCGGGTGGTTGACGTGCGACCACGAGAGCTCGGAGATGTGGATGAGGCCGTCGATGCCGTTGAGGTCGACGAACGCGCCGAAGTCGACGATGTTCGAGATCGTGCCCTCGACGACCAGGCCGGGCTGGAGCCGGTCGAGGATCTCCTGGCGCTGCTCCTTGCGCTCCTCCTCGAGCACCGCGCGGCGGCTGAGGACGACGTTGTTGCGCGAGCGGTTCAGCTCGATGACCTTGCACTCGAGCGTCTGCCCCATGAACTCGTCGAGGTTCGGCACCCGACGGATGTCGACGAGCGATGCGGGCAGGAAGCCGCGGACGCCGAGGTCGATGATGAGACCGCCCTTGACCACCTCGATGACCGTGCCCTGGATGGGCTCACCCGTCTCCTGGGCCGCCTCGATGCGCCGCCACGCCTTCTCGAAGCGGGCGCGCTTCTTGGACATGATGAGGCGGCCGTCCTGGTCCTCCTTGGTGAGGACCAGCGCGTCGACCTCCTCGCCCATCTGGACCTCGTCGTGCGGGTCCACGGACTTACGGATGGAAAGCTCGTTGGAGGGGATGACCCCCTCGCTCTTGTAGCCGATGTCGACGAGGACCTCGTCGTTGTCGATCCGGACGACGCGACCGGTGACGACATCGCCTTCGTCGAAGTGGCGCAGCGTGGCGTCGTAGTTCGGGACGACCTGACCGTCGACCTCGATGAGGAGACCGTCAGAGCCCTCGACCACGCGTGCGTCGGACGTTGTGTCGGTTGCCATGAGTCGACGAAGAGTAGCGGATACCCTCTCCGCGCCATGCCCGTCAGAGCCACCAAGCGCGGGGCGGAGCGCACCCCGCTGGACCGTGATGTCGACGTGCTGATCTGCGGTGCGAGCTTCGCCGGCCTGACGGTCGCGCGCGAGCTCGCCGGGTCCGGCGCGAACGTCCTGATCGTCGACCGCTACGAGATCGGCGAGAAGCAGACCTCGGCGTGCGCCGCGCCCACCACCTGGCTCGCGAACCTCGGGCTCATGGACGCCGTCCAGCAGACGTTCTCGCGGCTCGTCGTCCACACGCCGCGCGGCACGGACACCTGGCGGCTGCCGTGGTCGTTCTCGACGTTCGACTACCGGACGCTCTGCCAGATCCTGTACGCGCAGACCGACGCCGAGTTCGACACTGCGAAGGTCGACGGGATCACGCGGTACGGCGCGGGCGACGCGCACGTCGTCCACACCGACCGCGGCGACCTGCGCGCGCCGCTCGTGGTCGACGCGCTCGGCTGGCGGCGGGTCCTCGGCTCCGGCCCGAACGTCCAGCCGCCGGAGGCGTTCCTGTCGCGCGGCCTGGAGGTCCACCCCGACGGCGGCGGCGAGGACATGGAGCTGTGGCTCGACCCCAGGTACGTGCCCGCCGGGTACGGCTGGTCGTTCCCGGCCGACAAGGAGGTCCGGGTCGGGGTCGGCTCGTTCGACCCGCACCGGCACGTCAAGGACCCGACGCTGCAGCTCGCGCGCGACGTCGACGTCGAGGCGGTCCGCTTCCAGGGCAACTGGATCCCGCACAAGCTGCGCAAGGCGACCGACGACGGCGTGTTCTTCTGCGGCGACAGCGCCGGCCACTGCCTGCCGGTGACCGCCGAGGGCATCCGGACCGCCTTCTACTTCTCGCTCGCGTGCGGGCGCGAGCTGCGCGCGGTGGTCGCGGGCGAGCGGACGCGGGCCGAGGCGCTCGCCCGCTACGCCGAGTTCAACGACTCGCACGCGAACGTCTACCTCTGGATGAAGCGCGTGCAGAACCTCGTCGGGCGCATCAACCCGACGCCGCTCATGGGGCTGGCGACGTTCGCGTTCCGGTCGCGGCGGCTGACGGAGTGGGCGTTCAACCACTACCTCGCGATCGCGCCGCCGGAGTTCGCGCTCGCGTCCGGGCCGGCGGTGGCGGCGCGGGCGTTGCCGGTCGCGGCCTGAGGTCTCCGGGCTTCCGCGCGCGGCCGGGGGTCGTGGTGGCCGTGGCGTCAATCTGCGGTGGGTGGGTCTGCGCCCGGGGCCGGTCGTCGTGGTCGTGGCCTGCGGCGGGTGGTCTGCGCCCGAGCGTTTCGGGCGGGCCGGCTCGCTCCGCGCGGGGGTCGGTGGTGGCGGGCTCGGCGTGGTCTGAACGGCCGCCGGTGAGGCGGTGAGGGAGCGGGTTCGCTCCCTCACCGCGCCCGCACCGGACCGACTACGGCCCACGGCCGGCCGGGGTTGGTGCGCCGCTGGGCCCGACCGGGCCGGTGGGCGAGCGGCGGCGCGCCACTTCGGCCGGGCGGTGGGCGAGCGGCGGCGCGCCACTTCCGGTCGGGTGTGTCGACTTGTTTCGACATAGCCGTCATGAGTCGACACACCCGGCCGAGCACCGGGTGGGTGTGTCGTCTTGTTCCGGGATGACCGTGATGAGTCGACACACCCGCGCGGCGCCGGCGCGTCCCCGCTCGGATCGGCCCGGCGGGGTGCGCCCGCGCGGCCTCGCGCCAGCGCCCCGGCCGGCGCGACCGGCGGGCTCGGGCCCGACCCGCCCGCGCCGGGCGAGCCGGACGAAACGGTCGATCAAGCGCGCGTTTCATCCGGTTCGCTTCCCGCGGGGCCGGCCTGGACGCGCCTCGCCGGACGAGGCGGACGAAACGGTCGATCCAGTGCGCGTTTCATCCGGCTCGCTCCCCGCGAGGCCGGCCGGCGCGCCCGTCGCGAAGCGAGGCGGACGAAACGGTCGCTCCAGCGCGCGTTCCGTCCAGGTCGCCGACAGGCCGCCCCGAGCGCGGAACACAGCCCGGGCACCCGACCCCGCAAGACGGCAGACCCGTCACGCCGGGCACGCACCAACCCCCCGGCCGGCCGGGGGCCGTAGTCGGTCCGGTGCGGGCGCGGTGAGGGAGCGAACCCGCTCCCTCACCGCCTCACCAGCGGCCGTTCAGACCACACCACGAGCCCGCCACCACCGACCCCGCGCGGAGCGAGCCAGACCGCCCGGAACGCCCGGGCCCGGACCACCCGCCGCAGGCACCAAACCCCGCCGAACCCCCCCGCACCGAGCACCAAGAGCCCCTCACCCTTCCCCCGCCTCCACCGGCTGCGCGTTGAGCTGCCCACCCGCGCACTCCGCCGCGCGCACGACCCGCCGCGGGTTGCGGATCGCCGCGAGGCCGACGACGCCCCCGATCGCGAGCAGCGCGCACGCGAACGCCATCGCCATCCGGAAGCCGTCGAGATCGAGCGTGCCGCCGACGACCGCGCCCACCGCGGCCGTCGCGAGCAGGCTCGCCACGCGCGCGACCGCGTTGTTGACGCCGGACGCGATGCCCGCGTTGTGCTCGTCCGCGTCGGCGAGGACCGCCGCGGTCAGCGGCGCGACGACGATCGACAGGCCGAGCGAGAAGATCACCACGCCCGGCAGGACCTCTCCGAAGAACGCCGGCGTCTCGTCGACGAACGCCAGCAGCCACAGCGCGCCCGCCGCGCACACGAGCGGGCCGATCCCCATGAACGCGCGCGGGCCGAGGCGGTCGGCGAGCTCCCCGAACCGGCGCGACAGGATGAACATGACGATCGTCGTCGGCAGCGTCGCGGCGCCCGCCTCGAGCGCGCTGTAGCCGCCGACCTGCTGCAGGAACAGGACGAGGACGAAGAACAGCACGCCGAGCCCGCCGTACATCGCGAGCGTCTCGACGTTCCCCCATGCGAAGTTCCCGCGCCCGAACAGCCCCAGCGGCAGCATCGGGTCGGGCGCGCCCCGCGCCTCCCACCACAGGAACACCGCCAGCAGCGCGAGCCCCGCCGCGATCGGGACCAGGACGACCGGGTCGCCCCAGCCGTGGTCGGGCTGCTGGATGAGCCCGAACGTCGGCCCGCCCAGCCCGGCCGCGCACAGGGCCGCGCCGATCCAGTCCGGCCGCCGGCCGCCGTCGCCGGACGAGTACGCCGGGATCCGCGTCGCGATCGCCAGCGTCACCGCGACGACCGGGACGTTGATCGCGAAGATCCACCGCCAGTCGAGCGTGTCGACGAGCCATCCGCCCGCGAGCGGCCCGACGACCGCGGCGATGCCCGACCACGCCGTCCACGTGCCGATCGCGCCGGCCCGCTCGTCGGCCGGGAACGCGGCGACGATGAGCGCCAGCGACGCCGGCGTCAGCAGCGCGCCGAACGCGCCCTGCAGCGCCCGCGCCCCGATGAGCACCTCGATCGTCGGCGCCGCCGCGCACAACGCCGAGACGAGCCCGAACCCGCCGACGCCGAGCGCGAACACCCGCCGCTCGCCGTACACGTCGGCGAGCGACCCGCCGACGAGGATGAGCGAGCCGAGCAGGAGCAGGTACGCGTTGACGACCCACTGCTGCCCGGCCAGGCCGCCGCCGAGGTCGGCCCGGATCGCGGGCAGCGCGACGTTGACGACCGTGGAGTCGAGCAGGGCGACGAACGACCCGAGGGTCGCCGCCGCCAGCGTCGCTCGTCCGGCGTCAGAAGCCGCGGCGCTCCCTTGCGCGGACGAGGCGCGGGTCACGCGTGTCCGATCCGGTGCGCCCCTGCAGCCACGCGTGGATCGCCCAGGCGACGGCGAGGGCCGCCACGACGAGGCTCAGCGGCAGGACCTCGGCGAACCCGAATGCCCCGAGCGCGAAGAAGAACAGGTACGCGGCGATGATCCCGAGCGCCAGGACCCAGAAGGCGTTCCGCCACATGTGCGGATTATGGCATTCGGGCCGGTCACCGGCCAGCCCCCAGCCGGCCCGCGAGGAACGGCACGACCGTGTCCGCGAGCCGCTCGGGAGCGTCGAACATCGGCCAGTGCCCGCAGTCGTCGAACCGCACGACCTCGGCGCGCGGGAACGTCTCGCGCTGGCGCTCGGCCTGCTCGACCGGGATGTACGGGTCGGCCGCGCCCCACACGACGAGCGCCGGCCGGTCGAGCGGCCGCAGGCGCGCCGCCAGCGCCTCGTGCAGCGACCGGTCCGTCGCCCGGTACAGCCGCAGCACCGCGCGCTGCGTCCCCGGGTCCTTCATCGCCGCGAACATCGCGTCCAGGCGCTCGCGCGGCAGCGGCCGCGGCTGGCCGCGGCGCATCACGAGGTCGAACGCCCTGCGCGTCGTCGTCCGGAAGAACAGCTCGCCGAGCACCGGCACGCGCCAGACGCGCGCGACCGCGTGCCAGCGGAAGCCGAGCAGCACGCCGGTGTTCACGAGCACCACGCTCGCGAACGCGCCGGAATGGTCGGCCGCCCAGCGAAGCCCCCACTGCCCGCCGAAGTCGTGCAGCACGAGGTGCGCGCGCTCGACGCCGAGCGCGTCGAGCGCGCCCGCCAGATGGCGGGCGTAGCCCGGGACCGTGTAGTCGAAGTCCGCCGGCCTGCCGGCCCGCCCGAACCCTGGCATGTCGAGCGCGATCGCGCGCCCGTGCTCGCCGGTCCGCTCGACGAGCAGCTCCCAGTCGGCGGTCGAGCCCGGGTTGCCGTGCACGAACACCGCCGCCGTGGGGGCGTCCGCCGGCCCGGCCTCGATCGTCGGCGAGCGGACGCCCGCGACGACGACCTCGCCGTGCCTCACTTCGCCTCGAGCCAGGTCCGCCCCATCCCGGCGTCGATCGCCAGCGGCGGCTCACGCGGCTCCCACGGCGCGACCATCTCGCGCTCGAGGATCGCGAACACCGCCTCGACCTCGTCCTCGGGGACCTCGAGGAGCAGCTCGTCGTGGACGGTGAGGATGAGCTTCGCGCGCAGGCCCCGGGCGCCGAGCTCGCGGTGCACGCCGATCATCGCGAGCTTCAGCACGTCGGCGGCGGTGCCCTGGATGACCGTGTTCACCGCCAGCCGCTCGCCGAGCGAGCGCACGCCCCAGTTGCGCGCGCGCAGCTCGGGGATCTGCCGCCGGCGGCCGAACAGGGTCGTGACGTAGCCCTGCTCCTTGGCCTGCTCGATCGTCGACGTCATGAACGCGTGCACGTTCGCGAAGCGCTCGAGGTACGCGTCGATGAACGCCTTCGCCTCCTCGCGCGGGATGTTCAGCCGGTCGGCCAGGCCGTAGTCCGACAGGCCGTAGACGATCCCGTAGTTGATCATCTTGGCCTTCGAGCGGTCCATCGGCGTGAGCTCCTCGGCGGGCTTGCCGAAGACCTGCGACGCGGTCGCGGTGTGGACGTCCTCGCCGCGCTTGAAGATGTCCTTCAGGACCTCCTCGCCGGCGACGTGCGCGAGCACCCGCAGCTCGACCTGCGAGTAGTCGGCGCTGACGAGCAGGTTGCCCTCCTCGGCCTCGAAGCAGCCGCGGATCTCGCGGCCCAGCTCGGTGCGGACCGGGACGTTCTGCATGTTCGGGTCGCGCGAGGACAGCCGCCCGGTCGTCGCGACGGCCTGGTCGAACGTCGTGTGGATCCGCCCGTTGGCGTCGACGAGCGCCGGCAGCACGTCGAGGTAGGTCTTCGTGAGCTGGTTGAGCTCGCGCCAGCGCTCGATCTTCGGCACGACCGGGTGCTCGTGGCGGATCGCCTGCAGCACCCGCGCGTCGGTCGAGAACCCGGTCTTGCCGCGCCGCTTGCGCGACAGCCCGAGCTTCTCGAACAGGATCTGGCCGAGCTGCTGCGGCGAGCCGATGACGAACTCCTCGCCGCACAGGTCCCAGATCTCGCGCTCGAGCGTGGCGACCTCCTCGCGCACCCGGTCGGCGACCTTGCCGAGCCGCTCGACGTTGAGCTTCACGCCGGCGATCTCCATGTCGCGCAGGACCTTGACCAGCGGCAGCTCGATCTCCTCGAGCAGGTGGATGAGCGACCACTCCTCGAGCTTCTCGCGCTGCCAGGCGGCGAGCTCGCGCAGCAGGACCGCGTCGGCGGCGACCGGATCCTCGACGGTCGTGCCGAGGCCGCGCTCCTCGATGAGCTCGCGCATCGGGAAGCCGCGCCGCGCCGGCTCGAGCAGGTACGCGCCGAGCATCGTGTCGTGCGCGAGGTTCGCAGGGACGACCCCGAGCGACTTGGCGTCGTGCGCGGTCACGGGCCGCTCGCCGGCGGCGAGGACGAGGTCCTCGGGCCGGTCGCAGGTGCCCGCCAGCGCCGCGCCGCCGGGCGTGGCGACGCCGAACCGCCAGTGGTCGTCGACCGGCACGAGCTCGCCCTCGGGCGTCTCGGGCGCGCGGACCGCGATCGTCAGCTCGGCCGACGCGGGCAGCGCGCGCACGTCGTCGAGCGTGGCCTCGCGCACCGCCGCGGTGACCGTGCGCGCCGCCTCGGGCGCGGGCGCGGCCGCGTCGTCGCCGAGCGCCTCCTCCAGCCGCCGCAGCGGGTCGCGCAGCTCGAACTCGCGGAAGAACTCGCGCAGCTTGCCGCGGTCGGGCGTCGACGCCAGCTCCGCCTTCAGGTCGATGTCGACGGGGACGTCGGTCTTCGCGGTCGCGAGGATCTTCGAGATGCGGGCGTCCTCGGCGTGCTCGGTGAGGTTCTGCTTGCGCTTGGCGCCGGAGATCTTGTCGATGTTCTCCAGCACGCCCTCGAGCGAGCCGTACTCGTTGAGGAGCTGGGCGGCGGTCTTGTCGCCGATGCCCGGGACCCCGGGGATGCTGTCGGACGTGTCGCCCTTCAGGCCGTAGAAGTCGGGGATGAGCTCGGGCGGGATCCCGTAGCGGTCGATGACCGCCTGGCGGTCGTAGAGCTTCGTGTCGGTGACGCCGCGCCCGGTCGCCATGACGCGGACGCCCTCGCCGACCATCTGGAGGATGTCGCGGTCGCCGGTGACGATCGTGACCGGGATGCCCTCCTCCTTGGCCTTGACCGCGAGCGTCGCGATGACGTCGTCGGCCTCGTAGCCCGGGACCCCGTAGTTGCGGTAGCCGAACGCCTCCACGAGCGGCTCCATGTGCGGGTACTGCTCGGCCAGCAGGTCGGGCTTCTTCGGCCGGTCGCCCTTGTACTCCTCGTAGACCTCGCGGCGGCCCGAGTCGCCGCGGTCCCACACGACGATCGTCGGCTTGACGCCGTTGTCGGTCAGCAGCTTGACCAGCATCGACGCGAACCCGAAGATCGCGTTCGTCGGCCGCCCGTCGGAGGTGGCGATCGACTCGGGCAGCGCGAAGAACGCGCGATACACGAGCGAGTTGCCGTCGATGAGGATGAGCTCGTCGGCCACGGGCGCCCCGGGAGACTAGATGATCGATTCCCGGGGCCCGGGCGGTGTCCGGGCGGCACGTTGGCGCGCCCTTGTATACCGGCGTCGGGCGGCGGCCTCGTAGGATGCTCGGCCCGTGTCCCTCCCCACGCAGGCGCAGTACTCCCTGACGATCCGGCTCGAGATCGCGCGCCGCCCCGAACTGCTCGCCGAAGTCGTGTCCGCCATCAGCCGCGCGGGCGCCGACGTCGGCGGCGTCGATCTCGTCGCCGCCGAGGAGACCCACACGATCCGCGACGTCACCGTCGACGCGCGCGACCAGGACCACTGGGACGCGATCCTCGACGCCGCGCGGGCCGCGGGGGCCAAGATCCTCGACGCCAGCGACCGGACGCTGCGCGCGCACCTCGGCGGCAAGATCGAGCAGCGAAGCAAGGTCCCGGTCAAGACCCGCGACGACCTCTCGATGGCGTACACGCCCGGCGTCGCGCGCGTGTGCACGGCGATCGCCGAGGACCGCGAGAAGGCCTTCCAGTTCACGATCAAGCGCAACACGGTCGCGGTCGTCAGCGACGGCACCGCGGTGCTCGGCCTCGGCGACATCGGGCCGGAGGCCGCGATGCCGGTCATGGAGGGCAAGGCGGTCCTGTTCAAGGAGTTCGCCGGGGTTGACGCGTTCCCGATCTGCCTGGACACGAAGGACCCGGACGAGATCGTCGAGACGGTCGTCCGGATCGCGCCCGCGTTCGGCGGCATCAACCTCGAGGACATCTCCGCGCCGCGGTGCTTCGAGATCGAGGACCGGCTGAAGGACGCGCTCGACATCCCGGTCTTCCACGACGACCAGCACGGGACCGCGGTCGTCGTGCTCGCCGCCGTCTACAACGCGCTGAAGCTGACCGGCAAGCGGATCGAGGACCTGCGCGTGCTCGTCGTCGGCCTCGGCGCCGCCGGCGTGGCGGTGACGAAGATCCTCCTGCAGGCCGGCGTGCGCGACGTCATCGGCTGCGACTCGCGCGGCGCGATCCACACCGAGCGCGCCGACTACCTCGACGGGTCGATGCCGCCGATCAAGCGCTGGTACGCGGAGATGTCCAACCCGCAGCGCCTGTCGGGCGGGCCGGGCGACGTCATCGACGGCACCGACCTGTTCATCGGCCTGTCGGGCGCGCGCGTCATGCCGCCCGAGGCGCTGGCGCGGATGAACGACGACGCGATGGTCTTCGCGATGGCAAACCCCGACCCGGAGGTGTCGCCCGAGGAGGCGGCGCCCTACGCCCGGATCATCGCGACCGGCCGCAGCGACTACCCGAACCAGATCAACAACGTCCTGGCGTTCCCCGGGATCTTCCGCGGGGCGCTCGACGTCCGCGCGCCGGCCATCACCGAGGAGATGAAGGTCGCCGCGGCGCGGGCGATCGCCGACATCATCCCCGAGTCCGAGCTGCGCGAGGACTACATCGTCCCGTCGGTGTTCAACCGCGACGTCGCGCCGGCCGTCGCCGACGCGGTCGCCGGCGCCGCCCGCCAGACCGGCGCGACCGGCGTGCGCGGCGACACGATCGGGTTCGCCGCGATCGACGCCGGGCAACTCAGGCACGCCGACTGACCCCGGGAGGCACGGCCGCCGATGAGCCACCTGCGCGCCGCCGTCCTCCACGCCGGAGAGACCGCGCGGGTGACGGACGTCGCGTGCAGCGCGCCGCGATCGGGCTGCGGCGAGCCCGAGCACGCCGGCGCCGCGGTCGCGATCGTGCCGCGGCGAGGGATCTTCCAGGTCCACCGCCCCGGCGGCGAGCCGGTCGCCGCCGACGCGACCTGCGCGGTCGTCCTCGGCGCCGGCGACGAGTACCGGGTCAGCCACCCGGCCGACGGCGGGGACCGGTGCACGACGATCGGCGTGCCGAACGCCCAGGCGGAGGAGATCCTCGGCCGCCGGCGCGGCGCGGTGCGGCTCGCGCCGCGGGCGCAGCTCGCGGTCGCCGCGCTCGTCCGGTCGCTGGCCCGGCGCGCGCTGGACGGGCTCGAGGCCGAGGAGGCGGCGCTGCTGGCGCTCGGCGCGGTCGCCGGCGACGAGCGGGGCGGCGCGGTCCAGGCGCCGCGGGCAGGCGGAGCGGGCGGCACGCGGCCGGGCCGCGCCGCACGCGCCACCCGGCGGCGCCGTGTCGCCGAGGTCCGCGCGCTGCTGGCCGCCGACCCCGCCCGCCCGTGGCGCCTGGCCGACATCGGCCGCGCCGTGCACTGCTCGCCCTACCACCTGGCGCGCCAGTTCCGCGCGGAGACCGGGACGTCGGTCGGCGGCCACCTCGCGCGCCTGCGGGCCGGGCTCGCGCTCGACCGGCTCGCCGACGGCGACGACGACCTGGCGCGCGTCGGGCTCGACGCGGGCTTCGCCCACCACAGCCACTTCACCGCCCGCTTCCGGGCGGTCTTCGGGATCACGCCGTCGCAGGCGCGGGACGGCGACGTGCGCACGATCGCGACAGCGGCGGCCGCGGCGCGCGCCTAGCGTCGCGGCCATGCTGACGACCGACGCGATGGCCGCGGCGCTTGCCGCCGGCGGACCACACCCCGACCACGCGGACGCGCTCATGCTCTTCGGCCGCTTCGCCGGGAGCTGGGACATCCGCTCCGTCCGCTTCACGCCCGAGGGCGGCGCCGAGCCCGAGCAGCGCCTGGAATGGCACTTCGGCTGGGCGCTCGACGGCCGGGCTGTCGTCGACGTCCTGCGCGGCGAGGGCGGGATCGGGACGACCGTGCGGATCTACCACCCGCACACCGGCACGTGGTCGGTGTCGTGGCAGTCCACCCGCGACCCCTACGTCTTCACGCTCGTCGCGCGGCCCGACGGCGATCGCATCGTCCTCGAGGGCTCCGGGCCCGACGGCCTGGAGGAGTGGTCGTTCAGCGAGATCACCGACACGAGCTTCGTGTGGCGCAGCCGCGTCTCCGGCGACGGCGGCGCGACGTGGTTCGTCGACCAGGAGATGCGCGCCACCCGCCGCGCCTGAACGTCGCGGGCCCGGCCCGCGCCCCGTAACGTTCCCGCTCGATGAAGATCACGCTGACGGGGGCGACCGGGCGGATCGGGCGGGCGGTGACCGCTGCGCTGCGCGAGCGCGGCGACGAGATCACGGTCCTCACCCGCGACCCGGCCCGCGCCTCGGCGTCGCTCGGCGGTGGCGTCGAGGCGGTCGCCTGGGATCCGAAGGCCGGGCCGGCGCCGGCCGCCGCGCTCGCCGGCCGCGACGCGGTCGTCCACCTCGCGGGTGAGGACGTCGCGCAGCGGTGGACCGACGAGGCCAAGCGCGAGATCCGCGAGAGCCGCGAGGCCGGCACGCGCAACCTCGTCGCCGGGATCGCCGCCGCCGAGCCGCGCCCGCCGGTGCTCGTCTCGGCGTCCGCGTCGGGCTACTACGGCCCGCGCGGCGACGAGGCCGTCGGCGAGAGCGACCCGCCCGGCGACGACTTCCTCGCCCGGGTCGTGGTGGCGTGGGAGCGCGAGGCGCGCAGGGCCGAGGAGCACGGCGTGCGCGTGACGTGCCTGCGCCAGGGCGTCGTGCTCGACCGCCACGGCGGCGCGCTGGGCAAGATGCTCCTGCCGTTCCGCCTCGGCATCGGCGGCCCGGTCGCCGGCGGCCGTCAGTACATGCCGTGGATCCACCGCGACGACGTCGTCGGCCTGTACCTCGCCGCGATCGACGGCGGCGACGCGTGGGCCGGGCCGGTCAACGCCTCGGCCCCCACGCCGGTCACGAACCGCGAGTTCTCCAAGGCCCTCGGCCGCGCCCTGCACCGGCCCGCGGTCCTGCCGGTGCCGGGCTTCGCGATCCGGCTGCTCTACGGCGAGATGGCGACGATCGTCACCACCGGCGTGAACATGCTGCCGCGGCGGGCCGCGGACCTCGGCTACACGTTCCGGTATCCCGAGGTCGACGGCGCGCTGCGCGCGGCGCTCGGCGAGGGCTGACAGCGCCCGCGGGCGCCGCGGGCCACCGCGAGGGCGGACCGGGGCGCCCGCGAGGCGGACGGCGTCAGTCGAGCGAGCTCTGCCGCCCGAACGGCCCGATGACCTTCCAGTCCGAGTCGGGCTTGGCCGGGATCACCGCCCAGGCGATGACGCTGATCACGGGCAGGATCAGCCCGGACGCCAGCCCGGGCCGCTCGCCGTAGCCCTTGCGGCCCGACAGGTAGGAGGCGATCACGGCCGACACGAGCCAGACCCACAGCAGGTAGAGCGCCTGCACGCCGATCTCTGCGAGCACCACCATGTCTACGTCCCCAGGTACGCCCGCTGGACCTCGGGGTCCTCGCGGAGCTTGTCGGAATCGTTCGTCAGCACGACCTTCCCGGTCTCCAGCACGTAGCCGCGCTTGGAGACGCCGAGCGCGAAGTTCGCGTTCTGCTCGACGAGCAGGATCGTCGTGCCCTGCTGGTTGATCTCGGCGATCGTCTCGTAGATCCGCTCGACGAGGATCGGGGCGATGCCCATGGACGGCTCGTCGAGCAGGAGGATGCGCGGCCGCGCCATGAGCGCGCGCCCGATCGCGAGCATCTGCTGCTCGCCGCCGGACATCGTGCCCGCGGGCTGCTTCTCGCGCTCCTTCAGGCGCGGGAACAGGTCGAACACCCGCTCGAGGTCCTGCTCGACCTCGTTGTCACGGCGCAGGTACGCCCCCATGTCGAGGTTCTCGCGCACGGTCATCCGCTGGAAGCACTTGCGTCCCTCCGGCGACTGCGAGATCCCGAGGTGGACGATGTCCTGCGGCGCCATCCGGGCGATCTCCTTGCCCCGGAACCGGATCGAGCCGGTGCGCGGCGGGGTGAGCCCCGAGATCGAGCGCAGCGTCGTCGACTTGCCGGCCCCGTTCGAGCCGATCAGCGTGACGCACTCGCCCTCGTCGACCGTCAGCGAGACGCCCTTGAGCGCCTCGATGTTGCCGTAGAAGGTGTGGATGTCCTCGACTTCGAGCAGCGCCATCAGCCGCCCACCTCCTGCGACGCCTGCTTGCCGAGGTACGCCTCCACCACGTGCGGGTTGTTACGGACCTCCTCGGGCCCGCCCTCGGCGATCTTCTCGCCGTGGTCGAGCACCGTGATGTTCTCGGACACGCCCATCACGACCTTCATGTCGTGCTCGATGAGCAGGATCGACAGCCCCCGCTCGTCGCGCAGCGTCTGCATGAACCGCGTGAGGTTGTCGGACTCCTGCGGGTTCATGCCGGCGGTCGGCTCGTCGAGCAGCAGGAGCTTCGGATCGGACGCGAGCGCCCGGGCGATCTCCACGCGGCGCTGGTCGCCGTAGGAGAGGTTGATCGCGAGCTGGTCGTGGTAGCGCTTGGCGAGCCCGACGTACTCGAGCATCTCGGCCGCCTTCTCCCGCACCTGCCGCTCCTCCCTGCGGACGCGCGGCGTGCGGAGGATCGAGCCGAACAGCCCGGCCTTCATCCGGGCGTGCTGGCCGACCATGACGTTCTCCAGCGCGCTCATCGTCCCGAACATCCGGATGTTCTGGAACGTCCGGGCGACGCCGAGCGCCATGATCTTGTCCGGGCGCCCGCCGGTGATGTTCGCTCCGTCGAACGTGATCTTCCCGGTCGTCGGCTTGTACAGCCCGGTGAGGATGTTGAAGAACGTCGTCTTCCCGGCGCCGTTCGGGCCGATGATCGACACGATCGACTTGCGCGGGATGGCGAACGAGACGTCGTTGACCGCGGTCAGGCCGCCGAACTGCTTCGTGACGCCGACCGTCTCGAGGATGTTGTCGACCTGGGCGCTCACAGCTTCGCCTCGATCGCGTCCTCGGCGCCCACGCCCTCTTCGAGCTCGAGCTGCCGTCTCCGTTGGGGCAGCAGGCCCTCGGGACGCAGGATCATCATGATCACCAGCAGGAACCCGAAGATGCCGAACGACAGCTCGGTCAGGTCGAAGTCGAGCCCGATCTTCGACGGCACGTCGTTGAAGACGTCCGGGATGAAGTAGTTGTTGATCGCCGACAGGACGACCGCCCCGAGCACGACGCCCCAGATCGAGCCCAGGCCGCCGAGGATGATCATCGCGAGGATGAAGATCGAGAAGGCGAACTGGAACTGGTCGGCGTTGACGGTGTTCAGGTACGACGCCAGGAAGGCGCCCGACATCCCGCCGAACGCGGCGCCGGTGCCGTAGGCGAGCAGCTTCGTCTTGACGAGCGGCACACCCATCGACGCGGCCGCGACCTCGTCCTCGCGCAGCGCGATCCAGGCCCGGCCCAGGCGCGAGTCGCGCAGCCGGAAGTTCACGAACAGCACGAGCACGACCATCGCGAGCGCGAGCCAGTACCACGGCCGCAGGTTCAGCGACTGGAACCGCTCGAAGAACGGCAGGTCGACCTTGTCGACCGGCGTGATGCCCTGCCGGCCCGCGGTGAGCGTGCCGCCGAAGAGCTTGATCTCGTCGCCGTTGATCGCGATGCGGCCGATGATCTCGCCGAACGCGAGCGTGACGATCGCGATGTAGTCGCCGCGGAGCCGCAGCGTCGGCAGGCCGATGATGATGCCCGCGATCGTGGTCGCGATCACCGCGAGCACGAGCACGATGAGGAAGTTGAAGTGGATCCCCGGGAGGTTCTCCACCGGGCCACCGACGAGGAAGTGGACGCCCTCCCCGCCGCCGGCGTTCGACCAGAACCCCGACCCGAAGTAGCCCATGACGTAGGCACCGATGGCGAAGAACGCCACGTAGCCGAGGTCGAGCAGGCCGGCGAAGCCGACGATGATGTTCAGCCCCAGCGCCATCACGACGTACGCCGCCGCGAGCACGAGGTTGTTCATCACGTTGCCGCCGGAGTCCAGGAAGAGCGGCAGGATGATCGCGAAGCCGATGACGGCCACCGCGACGACGAGGTTCTGCCGCGGCGACAGCTCGGGCGCCCTGAACCGGGTCCGGGGCGCCTTGGCCGCCTCGGCGGGCGGTGCTGCTGCGGTGGTCATCCTGCCTCCCTCGTCTGCTCGCCGAGCAGCCCGGACGGCTTGAACACCATGATCAGGACCAGGTAGGCGAACACGTACACCGGCGTCCACGACGGCCCCATCTGGAGCGGGCCGAGCGAGTCCCGGTTGTCGATCATCTGCTGGATCATCCCGATGATGAACCCGCCGAGCACCGCGCCGCGGACGTTGCCGATGCCGCCCATGACGGCGGCGGTGAACGCGATGAGGCCTGCGGTGAAGCCCTGGAAGTACCAGATGGTCGTCTGGTAGAGGGCGTAGATCAGGCCGGCCGCGCCGGCGAGCATGCCGCCGAGCAGGAAGGTCAGCGAGATCGTCGTGTCGACGTTGATGCCCATCAGCTTCGCCGCCTCGGGGTCCTGCGCGGTCGCGCGCATCGCCTTGCCGAGCCGGCTGTGGTTGATGAACATCGACATCGCGAACACGAGCGGGATCGTCACGAAGATCGCGAGGAGGTCGCCGTTGGTGATCGGCACCCCGAAGAGCGTGAAGAGCTCGTGCTGCGAGTTGATGAGGTCGGCGATGCCCTCCGGCGAGCCGCCGCGCCACAGCAGGCCGACGTTCTGGAGGATGAACGAGAAGCCGACCGCGGTGATGAGCGGCGCGAGCCTCGGGGCCGCGCGGAGCGGGCGGTAGGCCACGCGCTCGATCATCACGTTCGTCGTGCCCTGCACGACCATGACGACCAGGAGCGTCAGGGCGAGCCCGAGGACCAGGCCGACGGCGCCCATGCCCTCCGAGAGCCCGATCGTGCCGAAGAAGCCGGCGGCGACGAACGAGCCGAGCATGAACACGTCGCCGTGGGCGAAGTTGATGAGCTCGATGATGCCGTAGACGAGCGTGTAGCCGATCGCCACCAGCGCCCAGATCGCGCCGTTGGAGAGCCCGTCGACGATGTTGTTGCCGAGCCGCGTGAGGTTGCCGGTGTCGCTGAGGTCCTGGATGGCGAAGGCCACCGGCAGGATCAGGAGTACGAGGATCAGGCCGTACTGGCCGAGGAACGAGCGAGCCGCGCGCAGTGGACCAGGCTGGGCGGCGGGAAGGCTTGCTGCTGCCATATGTCGGGGTGGTTGATCCGAGATCGGCGCGGGGAGCGGGGCCCGCTCGGGGCCCCGCTCCCGTGGTGCGCCGTCACGAGGTGACTAGGCGCCGGCCTTGACCGTCTTGTCGAAGGTCAGCTCGCCGTCCTCGATGGTGTAGACGCCGTAGTCGGTCAGCGTCGTGTCACCGTTCTCGTCGATCGAGTACGTGCCGAGGACGCTCTCGCGGTCCTTCGTCTCGAAGAGCGCCTTGAGCACGTCGGCCTTGTCGGTCGAGCCGGCCCGCTCGATCGCGTCGAGCACGAGACGCATCGCCTCGTAGCCGTAGATCGCGTACGGGTCGGGGTTCTTGTCGCCGTACTCCTGCTCGAACTGCTGGAAGAACTCCTGCCCCTCGGGCGGGTAGCTCTCCGGGTTGAGCGTGGCGACCGTCACCTTGACCTTCTCGGCGACGGAGGCCGGGATGCCGCCCTCCTTCGGATCCGAGAAGCCGGACTCGGCGACGCCGTCGGGGCCGTAGAGCTTCGCGTTCGGGATCGCCGCGGAGAAGTCCTTGAAGATCTGGACCGCACCGTTGGCGGTGATGCCGGAGAACACGAAGCAGTCGACGCCCTCACCCTTCGCACGGCTGGCGAGCGAACGGAAGTTCGAGGCCTTCGGGTCGATGCCCTCGTTGAACGCGAGCGCGACGCCCTGCTCCTTGAGGGAGCCCTCGATGTTGCGTGCCAGACCCGCGCCGTAGACCTCCTTGTCGTTGGCCATGGCGACCTTCTGGCAGCCGTCCTCCTTCATGATCGTCGCCAGCGCGGCGCCCTGGATCGTGTCCTTCGGGACGATCCGGACGTAGTGGCGCTCGCCGGTCGGGTAGTACTTGTCCGGCTCGCCCTTGTCGGCGCCCGGCTCGTTGGTGGTGAGGCCGACGGCGGTGTTCGCGGGCGAGATCTGCGGGACCATCGCCTCGTTGAGGATCGGCATGGAGATCGCCGACGCGCCCGAGTTGAACTCGCCGATGTAGGCGACGGCGTTGTCGTCCTGCGCCACCTTGCGGGCGTTGGCCGAGGTCGCCTCAGGCGTCCACGTGCCCGCCTGCGCCGTCGAGTCGTCGAGCGACTCGTACTTCACCGTGATGTTGCCGGCCTTGTTGTTGGCCTGCTTCAGCGCAAGGCGGATGCCCTGCACCATGGCCGTCGTCTGCGGACGCGAGGCGCCCTGCAGCGGCAGGCTCGAATAGACGTTGACGGTGCCGCCCTCGCTTTCGCTGGCCGACTCGCCGCCGCCGCCGCCTTCGTCGTCGTCGTCACCGCAGGCCGCGACGCCGAACACGGCGATGACGAGCACGAAGAGCAGCGTGATGAACTTAGGGAACCGCAAAAGCCCTCCTCCTAGAGGTCGGTCGGTAAGACCAGAAGCGGCGCCAGCTTACAGGTGTGGTCCGACCCTGACCAGCCGATCTCGCTCTATGCGATATCGGGCGAACCTGGCATGGGGTCGTCCGGCCAGGCCGACGGCCCTCCGGATCACCTCGCGACGGCTGTCGGCATCGGGCCCGGCGAGCCGGATCGCGTCGAGCACGAGCTGCATCGCGCGATAGCCCAGGATCGCCTGGCGGTCTGGCCGCTCGCCGTACTCGGCCTCGAAGCGGCGCTCGAAGTCGCCGGGGTCGCCCGGGTCCACGCCGGTCACCTCGAGCCGCTGGGCGGCCGGTCCCGCGCGCCGCGGCAGGTCGGGCGCGATCGCCAGGTCGTCGCTGCCGTACAGCAGCGCGGTCGGCACGTGGGCGTGGACGGTCTTGAGCAGCTCGACGGCGAAGTCGTCGTAGGCGCCGGAGTAGAAGAACGCGTCCGGCTGCTCCTCCTGGACGTCGCGCCCGAGGCCCTCGGGCACCTCGCCGGAGGGGTCGAGCCGCTTGCGGTCGACGATCTCGATGTCGGCGTCCTCGGCCAGCCGGGCGACCCGGTCGCCGAGGCTGGTCCCGGAGAGCTTGCGGTCGTCGGCGATCACGAGCCGCTCGACGTCCTGCGAGACCATCGCGTCGACGAGCGCCTGCGCCTGGCGGTCGCCGGCGGGCACGACCCGCGCGAAGTTGCGCACGCCCGACGGGTAGTACTTCTCCGGCTCGCCGCGGCCCCCGGGCTGCGTGAGGCCGCCGAACGTGTCGCGCGGGCTGACCTGGAGGATCCCGCCCTCGTTGACGATCGGCAGCGAGATCGCCGACGCGCCGGATTCCAGCTCGCCGAGGTAGGCGATCGTGTTCGGCGTCTGGATCGCGCGCCGGGCGTTCGCCGCGACCCTCGCCGGGTCCCACCGCCCGGTCTCGGGATCGGAGCTGTCGAGCGAGACGTAGCTGACGTCGTACTCGCCGGCCCGCCCGCCGGCCTCCTTCAGCGCGAGCTTCTCGGCCCGGACGATGTCGCGCGCGACCGGCGCGAGCGGCCCCTGCAGGGGCAGGCTCGAGTAGATCGTGAGCGTGTCGCCGATGATCCGGCTCTCCTCCACGCCGTCGTCGCGCCCGCAGGCGAGGGATCCGGCGATGACGAGTGCGATGACGAGGACGAGAGCGAGGCCGAGGGCGGCCGGGCGGCGAAGCATCGCGGCCCGAGTCTAATGTTGCCCCTCGTGCGAGTCGGGATGCTGACTGCCGGGGGGGACTGCCCCGGCCTCAACGCGGTCATCCGCGCGGCGACGCGGCGGTTGCTCGAGCACGGCCACGAGCCCGTCGGCCTGCGGCGCGGATACCAGGGCCTCGCGGACCCGTCGCTGCGCCAGCCGCTGGACCGGCGCACGGTGACCGGGATCCTGCAGGAGGGCGGCACGATCCTGTCGACCTCGTCGTTCGACCCGTTCAACGAGCCGCAGGGCGTCGAGCGGTGCCTGGCGGCGCAGGAGAGCGACCCGCTCGACGCGGTCATCGCGATCGGCGGCGAGCACACGATGTGGATCACCCAGCGGATGCACGTCGAGCTGGGGCTCCCCGTCGTGGGCGTGCCGAAGACGATCGACAACGACGTCGTCGGGACCGACTACACGTTCGGCTTCGACACCGCGGTGCAGACCGCCACCGACGCGATCGACCGGCTGCGGACCACCGCGCAGTCGCACGACCGGATCATGGTCGTCGAGGTCATGGGCCGGAACGTCGGCTGGATCGCGACGTTCGCCGGCATCGCCGGCGGCGCGGACGGGATCGTGATCCCGGAGCTGACGCTGACCGTCGAGGAGCTCGTCGAGGCGATCGGCCGCCGCCACGCGCGCGGCAAGCACTTCTCGATCATCGTCGTCTCCGAGGGCGCCGAGCTCGCGTTCGCCTCGGGCGAGAAGCGCGTCATCCGCGCCACCGAGGAGCGCGACGAGTACGGCTACGAGCGGCTCGGCGGGATCGGCCAGGCGCTCGCCCGCGAGATCGAGGACCGGACCGGCTACGACACCCGGGTCACGACGCTCGGGCACATCCAGCGCGGCGGCACGCCGACCGCGACCGACCGGATCCTCGCCACGCGGTACGGGATCAAGGCCGCCGAGATGGTGATGGCGGGCGAGTTCGGGCGGATGGCCGCCCTCCACGGGACCGAGATGACGTCGGTCCCGCTCGAGGAGGTCCAGGGCGTCAAGACCGTCGACCCCCGGTACCTCGAGCTGGCCCGGACCTTCTTCTACTGAGCGTCCCGGTTGGGGAGGTGCTTCTTGAGGATCTCGAGCGTCGCCCCGATGAGCAGGATGATCGACGCGTAGATGAAGGAGTCCATCGCCTTCTGGCCGAGGGCCCAGAGGACGAGCCAGAGGACGAGGGCGGTGGTGACGAACAGGACCAGTTGCATGAGCGGCGGTGCAGGTTATCGGAGCGCCGCCGCCATCGCCGCCACGACCTCCCGCACCGCGGCGGGCGGGTCGGGCGACTCGGCCGCCGCGCGCACGAGGCGGCTGCCGACGATCACGCCGTCGGCGCCCGCGTCGGCGGCCGCCGCGGCCTGCTCGGGCGTCGAGATGCCGAACCCGACGGCGACCGGGACGCTCGTGTGGCGGCGGGCGCGCGCGACGAGCTCGGCGAAGTCGCCGGTCTTGCGCTCGCCCGTCGTGCCGGTCACCGACACCGTGTAGAGGAAGCCTCGCGCGCGCTCGCCGATCAGGGCCATCCGGTCGTCGGGCGTCGTCGGCGCGACGAGCGGGACGAGCGCGATCCCCCGCGCCTCGCAGGCCTCGAGCACCTGCGGCGCCTCCTCGAGCGGCAGGTCGGGGACGATGAGGCCGCTGGCGCCGGCGTCGGCGAGCGCCTCGGCGAACCGCTCGGGGGTCCGCACGACGACGAGGTTGGCGTAGCACATGACCACGACCGGCAGGCGCTCGGACAGCGTCCGGCAGACGTCGAGCACGCCGGCGACCGTCGCGCCCGACGCGAGCGCCTTCACCCCGGCGGCGTGGATGACCGGGCCGTCGGCGAGCGGGTCGGAGAACGGGATGCCGAGCTCGACGAGGTCGGCGCCCGCGTCGGCGTACGCGAGCCCGATCTGCACCGACGTCTCGAGGTCGGGGAAGCCGCCCATGAGGTAGGGCATGAGCGCAGCGCGCTTGCCCGACGACGCGAACGCCTCGGCGATCCGCTCAGAACCGGACACGGTGGTTTCGTCCTCCGGTCCTCGCAAGCTCGGACCTCCGGCCGATGTCACTTGAGGACCTCCGCCAGATCCTTGTCCCCCCGCCCGGACAGGCACACGAGGTCGAGCGTCGACCCGGACGGCTCGTTCAGCACGTACGCGAACGCGTGCGCGGTCTCGAGCGCCGGGATGATGCCCTCCAGCCGGGCGACGGTCTTGAACGCCTCGACCGCGTCGTCGTCCTCGACGGCGACGTACCGCGCCCTGCCGCTGTCGCGCAGCCACGCGTGCTCGGGCCCGGAGCCCGGGTAGTCCAGCCCGGCGCTGATCGAGTGCGCCTCCTGGATCTGGCCGTCCTCGTCCTGCAGGACCGCCGACAGCGAGCCGTGCAGCACGCCGGGCGTGCCGCCCGCGGTCAGCGGGGCGCCGTGCCGGCCGCTCAGCAGCCCCTCCCCCGCCGCCTCGACGCCGACGAGCTCGACGTCGCGGTCGTCGATGAAGCCCGCGAACATGCCGATCGAGTTCGAGCCGCCGCCGACGCACGCGACGACGCGGTCGGGCAGGCGGCCGGTGCGGTCGAGCAGCTCGGCGCGCGACTCGTCGCCGATGACGCGCTGCAGCTCGCGGACGATCGCCGGGAACGGCGCCGGGCCGACGGCCGAGCCGAGGATGTAGTGGGTCGTCGCGACGTTCGTGACCCAGTCGCGGATCGCCTCGCTGACCGCCTCTTTCAGCGTCCGCGCACCGGAGTCGACGCTGACGACCTCGGCGCCGAGCAGCTTCATCCGCTGCACGTTGGGCTGCTGGCGGCGGATGTCCTCGGCCCCCATGTAGACGACGCACTCGAGGTCGAGCAGCGCGCACGCGGTCGCGCTCGCCACGCCGTGCTGGCCGGCGCCGGTCTCGGCGATCATCCGCGGCTTGCCCATCCGCTTGGCCAGCAGCGCCTGCCCGAGCGCGTTGTTGAGCTTGTGCGAGCCGGTGTGCATGAGGTCCTCGCGCTTGAGCCACACCTCGCGGCCCGCGGCCTCGCTGAGCCGCTCGGCGAGGTACAGCGGCGTCGGCCGGCCGCAGTAGTCGCGTGAGAGCCGGGCGAGCTCGCGGCGGAACGTCTCGTCGTCGCGGGCGGCGACCCACGCCTGCTCGAGCTCGGCCAGCGCGGGCATGAGCGTCTCCGGGACGTACTGGCCGCCGTAGGGCCCGAAGCGGTGCGGGACCCCGGCCTCGGTGGTCGGCGGGCGCGCGCTCACGCCACCGTCGCCCCGGCGCGCTCGACCGCCGCCGCGAACGCGGCGACCTTCTCCGGGTCCTTGTGCCCGGGCGAGGCCTCGACGCCGCTCGCGACGTCGACGGCGAACGGGTGGGTCGCGGCGATCGCGTCCTCGACGTTGTCGGCCGTCAGCCCGCCGGCGACGATCATCGGCACCGGGCTGCGGCGGGCGCGCACCAGGCGCCAGTCGAACGCCTCGCCGCCCGTGCCGTCGAGCAGGTGGAAGTCGGTCCGGAACGGCTGCATCGCGACGACGTCGGCCCGCGAGCGCACCCGCGCGGCCTTGATGACCTTCGCCCCCGTGCGGCGGGCGACCTCGGCCGCGTAGGCGGGACCCTCGTCGCCGTGGAGCTGGACGAGCGGCAGCTCGAGCGCCTCGACCGTGTGGACGACGTGGTCGAGCGTCGCGTTGACGAACACCCCGGCCAGCTCGACGCGGCGCCGCAGCGCGCCGGCGATGCGCGCGGCCTCGCTCTGCTTGCACCGGCGCGGCGAGGACGGCACGAAGATCATCCCGAGCGCCCAGGGGTCGAACCCCGCGCAGAGCTCGGCGTCCTCGAGGCTCGTGATGCCGCAGAACTTGACCCGCGTCACGGTCCCACCGTATCGAGCGCGCCGTCCTCCGGCCGCCGCTCGAGCTCGACCTCGACCGTCTGCCGGCGGCCGTCGCGCAGCACCTCGACCTCGACCTCGTCGCCGGGCTTGTGCCGCTCGATCGCGTCGCCGACGTCCGACCCGTCGCGGATGCGGTCCTCGCCGATCCGCGTGATGACGTCGCCGGGCAGGATCCCGGCGTCGTCGGCCGGTCCGCCGGGGACGAGGTCCTGCACGAGCGCCCCCGCCCCGGTCGTCACGCTCGTCACGCCGAGGTAGGCGCGGTCGACGCGTCCCTTCTCGCGGAGCTGCGGGATGACCCGCTTGACCGTGTCGATCGGCACCGCGAACCCGATCCCGATGGAGCCCTGGCTGCCCGAGCCGCCGGTGCGGATCTGCGAGTTGACCCCGATGACGCGCCCGGCCGCGTCGATGAGCGGCCCGCCCGAGTTGCCCGGGTTGATCGCCGCGTCGGTCTGCAGGACGTCGTCGATCTGGAAGCCGTTCGGGGCGGTGATCTGGCGCTGCTTGGCGGAGATCACGCCGGTCGTGAGCGTGAGGTCCAGGCCGAACGGGTTGCCGATCGCGACGGTCGGGTCGCCGACCTCGACGTCGGCGGACGAGCCGAGGGTCAGCGGCCGCAGGTCGGCTTTCGCGGGGTCGACGACCAGGAGCGCCAGGTCGGTCGACGCGTCGGTGCCGCGGATCTTCGCCGGGACCGTCTTGCCGTCGGAGAAGCGGACGCTCACCGACCGCGCGTTGGCGACGACGTGCGCGTTGGTCACGATCGAGCCGCGGTCGTCGATGACGAAGCCGGTGCCGGTCGACTCGCCGCGCCGCTCGGTCGGGAACAGGTCGAACGGCGACTGCTCGCGCTCGACGACCTCGGCCTTGATGAACACGACGCCGGGCGCGTCGCGGCGGTAGATCTCGGCGGGCGTGAGCCCCTCGCCGTCGTCGTCCTCGCCGCTGCGGCCGGCGAGCGGCGCCTGCTGGATGACCGTGCGGGTCGCGCCGCCGTCCTCGTCGTCGAGCAGGAGCACGGCGCCGGCGGCCACCCCGCCGCCGACCAGCGCGGACAGGAGCGCCACGAGCGCGGTACGCATCAGATCGGCTCGGATTCCCAGTCGTTGCGGGTGAGCTCCCGCAGCGCCGCCTCCGGGTCGGAGGCGCGCATGAGCGACTCGCCGATGAGCACGGCGTCGACGCCCACCCGCTCGAGCTCGTCGAGCTGCTCGCGGGTGTGGAAGCCGGACTCCGAGACGACGGTCTTGCCCGCCGGCACGTCGGCGAGCAGCTCGAACGTGCGGTCGATGTCGACCGTGAAGTCCGTCAGGTCGCGGTTGTTGATGCCGATGACGTCCGGGTCGACGACGTCGAGCGCGGTCTGCAGCTCCTCCCGCGCGTGCACCTCGACGAGCACGTCGAGGTCGAGCGCGAGCGCCTCGGCGTGCAGCCGCTTGAGCTCGTCGGGCTGGAGCGCGGCGACGATGAGCAGCAGCGCGTCGGCGCCGATCACCGCGGACTCGTACACCTGGTAGGGGTCGACGATGAAGTCCTTGCGGAGGATCGGCAGGCCGCACGCCCTGCGCGCCTCGCTCAGGTCGTCCAGCGAGCCGCCGAAGAACGCCGGCTCGGTGAGGATCGACAGCGCCGACGCCCCGCCGCGCTCGTAGGCGGTGACGATCTCGGTGACGCTCGACCCGGGCCGGATCTCGCCCGCCGACGGCGAGCGGCGCTTGTGCTCGGCGATGACCGACACGCCGGGCCGGGTGAGCGCCTCGGAGAACGGCCGGTCGGGGCCGCGGCTCTGCAGCCGCTGCTCGAGGTCGCGCAGCGGCACGCGCTCGCGGCGCGCGCGAAGGTCGTTGCGGGTGGCGTCGACGATCCGCTCGAGGGTGTTCATGCGGGGGTGTGGGTGAGCTCCACGTAGTGCTCGAGGGTGCGCTGGGCGGCGCCGGAGTCGATCGCCTCCTGGGCGAGGGCGACGCCGTCCGCGATCGACTCGGCCCGGCCGCCCGCGTAGATCGCGGCGCCGGCGTTCAGGACGGCGATGTCGCGGGCCGCGCCGGTCTCGCCGGCGAGGATCGCGCGCGTGATCCGGGCGTTCTCGGCCGGATCGCCGCCGGGGATCGCGTCCGGGGGCGCCTCGGGCAGGCCGCAGTCGGCAGGCGACAGCGTGTAGCGGTCGATCCGCTCGCCGTTCACTTCCACGACCCGCGTCGGCGCGGAGGTCGACAGCTCGTCGAGGCCATCCTCGCTGGACACTACCAACGCCCGGACCGACCCCAGCTGCGCGAGCGCCCCGGCCATCGTCTCGAGCATGTCGGGCGCCGACACGCCGATGAGCTGGCGCGTCGCGCCGGCCGGGTTGGTCAGCGGGCCGAGGAAGTTGAAGATCGTGCGCACCGCCAGCTCGCGCCGGACCGGGACGACGAAGCGGGTCGCGGCGTGGTGGGCCGGCGCGAACATGAAGCCGAAGCCCGCCTCGCGGATCGCGCGGGCGGTGTGCTCGGGCGTGACGTCCAGGCGGGCGCCGAGCGCCTCGAGCACGTCGGCCGACCCCGACAGGCCGGTCGCGGAGCGGTTGCCGTGCTTGGCCACCGCGCAGCCCGCGCCGGCGGCGATGAGCGCGGCGGTGGTCGACACGTTGTACGTGCGGCGCCCGCCGCCGGTCCCCGCGGTGTCGAGCAGGTCGTCGCGGCCGACCTCGACGGGCGTGGCCATCGCGCGCATCGTCCGGGCCAGGCCGGCCATCTCCTCGGCGGTCTCGCCCTTGGTGCGCAGCGCGATGAGGACCGCGGCGATCTCCACCTCGGTGGCGTCGCCGCGCATGATCTCGGCGAGGACCGCGGCCGTCTCGTCGGTCGAGAGGTCCTGGCGCTGGGCCAGGCGGTCGATCGCCTTCGTCAGGACGGGATTGGGCATCGTCGGAGCGTGAGACCGTATCTAGCCGGTTCGGGCGGCGGGCGTGTCGCGATCCACCTACGCCTCGCCGAGGAAGTTCCGCAGCAGGGTCTTGCCGTGCTCGGTGAGCACCGACTCGGGATGGAACTGGACGCCCTCGGCGGGCAGCTCCTTGTGGCGGATGCCCATGATCACCCCGCCCCCGAAGCTCGTCCTCACGAAGCAGTCCGGCAGGTCCTCGTCGACGACGAGCGAGTGGTAGCGGCCGACGGTCAGCGGGTCGGGCAGGCCGGCGTAGATCGACTGCCCGTCGTGCTCGATCGTGGTCGTCTTGCCGTGGACGGGGACGTGGCGGACGACCTTGCCGCCGAACGCCTCGGCGAGGGACTGGTGCCCGAGGCAGACGCCGAGCGACGGGATCCCCTGCTCGGGGAAGCGCCGCATCGCCTCGATGCTGATGCCGGCCTCGGCGGGCGTGCACGGGCCGGGCGAGACGACGACGCGGTCGGGCTCGCGCTCGAGCAGCTCGTCGACGCTCGCGGCGTCGTTGCGCACGACGTCGAGGTCGGCGCCGAGCTCGCCCAGGTACTGGACGAGGTTGTAGGTGAACGAGTCGTAGTTGTCGACGACGAGGACGGACGTCATGGCCACTCCGGCTGGCCGGCGGCGAGCTCGAAGGCCTGCAGGACCGCCTTGGCCTTGTTCTGCGATTCGCGGTACTCGTACTCGGGCTCGGCGTCGGCGACGGTCCCGCCGCCCGCCTGGACGTGCGCGCGGCCGTCCTTCATGACGACCGTGCGGATGTGGATGCAGGTGTCCAGGTCGCCGGTGTACGACAGGTAGCCGATCGCGCCGCCGTAGCCGCCGCGCTTGACCGGCTCGAGCTCGTCGATGATCTCCATCGCCCGCACCTTCGGCGCGCCCGACAGCGTCCCGGCGGGCAGGATCGACCGCAGCGCGTCCATCGGCGTCGTGCCGGCGCGCAGCGTCCCGGAGACCGAGCTGACGATGTGCATGACGTGGCTGTAGGTCTCGACCGCCATGAAGTCGTCGACCTTCACCGTGCCGTACTCGCACACGCGCCCGAGGTCGTTGCGGCCGAGGTCGACCAGCATGACGTGCTCGGCGCGCTCCTTCTCGTCGGCGAGCAGCTCCTCGGCGATCCGGGCGTCCTCGGCGGCGTTCGCGCCGCGCGGCCGGGTGCCGGCGATCGGGCGCGTCGAGGCGTGCCGGCCGGTGACGGTGAGCAGCGGCTCGGGCGAGGCGCCGGCGATCTGGAAGTCCTGGAAGTCGAGGAAGTACATGTACGGGCTCGGGTTCACGACGCGCAGCCCGCGGTAGACGCTGAACGGGTCGAGGACGAGGTCGGCGCTCCAGCGCTGTGACGGCACGACCTGGAAGGCGTCGCCGGCGTGGACGTACTCGACGATCCGGGCGACCATCGCCTCGAACTGCTCGCGCTCCATGTTCGGCTCGAACGGGGGCAGCTCGCGGTGCGGGCGCACGCCGGCCTGCGGCACGGGGCCGGCGAGCAGGCGGCGGATGTCGCGCAGCGTCGCCAGCGCGCCGGCGTAGGCGTCGTCGACCTCGACCGGGTCCTCGGCGTAGACGTTCACGAGGATCGTGACCGTGTGCTTGAGGTGGTCGAAGACGACGAGCACGTCCGAGAGCATGAGCGCCATGTCCGGCAGCCCGATCGTGTCGGGGTTCGGCGGGCCGAGCGTCGTCTCGACCGTGCGGACGAGGTCGTAGCCGAACAGCCCGACCGCTCCGCCGGCGAACGGCGGCAGGTCCTCCAGCGGCGCCTGGCGGTGGCGGCCGACCTCCTCGGCGGCCAGCGCGTACGGGTCGCCGGGGTCGCCGAGATTCCACCGGATGACCTTGCGGGGGCGGACCCCGATGAACGAGTAGCGGCCGACGACCTGGCCGCGCTCGGCGGACTCGAGCAGGAACGCGGGGGTGTCGGGGATCCCGCCGCGCAGCTTGAGGAACGCCGACACCGGGGTCTCGACGTCGTCGATGAACGTCGTCCGCAGCGGGATGACGTTGTGGTCGCGCGCGAGCGCGCGGACCTCGTCGAGCGACGGCGTGACCTCCAGCGGCACGTCAGCGGCGACGGCCACGGAGCACCTCCTCGGCGTCTGAGAGGGCGCGGTCGCGCGAGCGCAGGAGCACCAGCAGGTGGTAGAGCAGGTCGGCGGCCTCGTTGTCGACCCGCTCGTCGGTCTCCTCGCGCGCGGCGCGCGCGACCTCCTCGGCCTCCTCCATGACCTTCTCGCCGATGAGCTGCGGGTCGTCGAGGAGCTTGACGGTGTACGAGCCCTCGGGCCGCTCGCCCTGGCGGCTGCGCAGCGTGCGCTCGAGCTCGGGCAGGATCTCGTGCGGCGCCCGCGCGTCGGTGTCGCCGTGGTGGAAGCACGTGCGCTCGCCGGTGTGGCAGGCAGGCCCGGCCGGCTCGACCAGCGCGAGCAGCGCGTCGCCGTCGCAGTCCAGCCGCAGCGCCCGGACCTTCTGCGTGTTGCCGCTCGTCGCGCCCTTGTGCCACAGCTCCTGCCGCGAGCGCGACCACAGATGGAGCTCCCCGGTCGAGCGCGTGCGCTCGACCGCCTCGGCGTTGGCATAGGCCAGCGTCAGGACCTCGCCGGTGTGCCAGTCCTGGATGATCACCGGGACCAGGCCCTGCTCGTCGAAGCGGATCTCCATCGCCCAGATGGTAGGTGCGCGCGCCGCGGCCAGGCCGCCGCCCAGCGCGCGAAGGCCCCGCGGCTGGGCTGGTCGAAGCCCGCGGCGAGCCAGTCGACGAGGGGCGGCGGCGCGACGTGCGGCTCCTCGAGCGCCCGCAGGCGGCGCCAGTGGTCGTAGAGGACGGGCAGGCGGCGGGTGAAGTGCCAGGACCGCAGGCCGCTCCGGTAGGCCAGGCGCGTGCGCAGCGGGACGTGGCTCGCGCGCAGCGCCGGCACGACGTGGCCGGGGACCGCCACGCCGAGCTCGTCGCGCACGAACGCCAGCCCGTCGGCGGCGGGCAGCGTCAGCCCGGCGGCGCGGGCGCGCGCGACGAGGCGGTCCCAGTCCACGCCGCCGCCCGCGACGACCGCGGCCACGTCGGCCGCCCAGACGACCGGGACCGTGACGTCCCAGCGCATCGCGTGGGCGCACAGGCCGAGGACGAGGTCGGCCGGGCACGGCGCGAGCGCCGGCTCGCCGTGGACGGTCACGGGGACGGCCGCCTCCCACAGCGGCCGGTCGTCGGCGGGCTCGTGCTGGGCGTACCAGTGCAGGTCGATCTCGGCGCCGCTGCGGCGCAGCGGCGCGCTGTGGCGCGCGACGAGGTGCGGGCCCAGGTGGCGGGGGCCGAACCGCCACCCGGCGTCGTGCAGCGCGGCGAGCGCGGCGTCGCGCCCGGCCGGCGGGACGAGCACGTCGACGTCGGCCATCTGGCGGTCGCCGGCGCCGTCGAGGTGCAGGTGCACGAGCGCGGCGCCCTTGAGGACGAGCGCCGGGACGCCCGCCTCGCGCAGCGCCGCCAGGGCTCCGGCCGCACCGGCGAACGTGCGCTGGTTGGCCGCCCAGGCATGGCGCCACATGCCCTTCAGCCGGGGCAGGTCGGGGTCGTCGACGCCCGCCCGGCGCAGCGCGCCGTACAGGCGCGGGCCGAGCCGCGCCGCGCCCGGGTCGAGCGCGTCGAGCGTGCCGCCGGCCGCCCGCCAGCGCCGCCACGCGGCGCGGGTGTCGGCGGGCGGGCCGGTCGCGGCCCGCAGGAGCAGCACGTGCTCGGCGCGGAGGCCGCGCGTCCCTGCCGGCGCGGCGGCCCTGCGTCCCGGCGCGGTCACGCCTGCAGCCCCCGCCGCCGGTCCAGCGCGGCCTTCAGCACCCGCGTGTAGCCCTGCAGGTTGGCGGCCGAGCCGGTGTGGTTCGCGCCGTGCACGCGCCGGCGCAGCAGGACGTCGCCGAGCATCGCCTCCTTCAGTCCCAGCTCGCGGGCGCGCAGGAGCCAGTCGGCCAGCTCGCCGGCAGCGAAGTCGCGCATCGGGCCGACCCGCTCCCAGGTCGACCGCCGCATCATGAGGGTCCCGGCGAGCCAGCCCGGGACGACCTCGTCCGGGGCGCTCCCGTCGTCGCGGAAGACCGCCGCGTGCCCGAAGCAGAGCTCGAGCTCCGGGTCGGCCGCGAACGCGGCGAGCGCGGTCCTGAGCCGCCCGGGCGGCCAGACGTCGTCGGCGTCGAGGAACGTGACCCACGTGCCGCGCGTGGCCTCCACGCCCGCGCTGCGCGCGCTGCCGATCCGGACGGGCCGCTCGCCGCCCGGATCGGGCAGGCGCACGAGCCGCACCCCGCGCGAGGCGAACGCCGCCGCGATCCCGGCCGTGCCGTCGCGGGACGCGTCGTCGACCACGACGACGTCGAGCTCCGGGCCGGCCTGGGCGAGCACGCTCTCCAGGGCGGCGGCCAGGTGGGCCTCGGCGTCGCGCGCGGGGACGACGACCGCGACGGTGTCAGGCACCGGCGCCCTCCTCCCGGCGGCGCTGGAGCGTCCGGCGCAGCACGCCGAAGATCTCGGTGCGCGACGTCGCGACGTCCCCCGTCAGGTTGCGGCCGTGGACCCAGCTGTCCACGAGCGTCTCGGGCAGGACCCGGGACCGGACGCCCGCGTCCGCGCAGCGCTGGATCCAGTCCAGGTCCTCCCCCGCCCGCAGCGTCTCGTCGAACCCGCCGACCCGGTCGAACGCCTCACGCCTGAGCAGCCACGTGCTCGGGCTCATCCCGAGCGGCAGCCCCTCCCACTCCGGGCGCCACCACGCGGGCGCCTCGGCGCCGGGCAGCAGCCGGCGCGCCATCCGCCCGAGGACGAAGCCGAGCCCGGGGTCGGCGGCGAGCGCCGTGAGCTGCGCGGCGGTCTTGCCGGACCGCCAGACGTCGTCGACGTCGAGGAGCGCGACGAGCGGCGTGTCGAGCGCCGCGACGCCGGCGTTGCGCGCGGCGGACGGGCCGCGGTTCTCCGGCAGGCGGATCACCCGCGCGCCGTGCTCCTCGGCGACCTGCGCGCCGTCGTCGGCCGAGCCGTCGTCGACCACGACGATCTCGAACGTCGCGTCGCAGACCTGGGCGCGGACCGAGGCGATCGCGCCGGCGACGAAGCGCTCGCCGTCGCGCATCGGGATGACGACGCCGATCCGCGCGCTCATGCCGGCGCTCCGCCGAGCAGGGCCTCCAGGACCTCCGGCGCGCGGCGGTCGCGGCCGAGCCGCAGCTCGACGCACTCCAGCCGGCGCAGCGCCCGGGCGAGCACCGCGAGCTGCCCGCCGCGGTCGCGGGGGACGCTGAACACCGAGCTCGGCGCGAGCGCGCGCAGCGCCGCGGGCCGGCCGAGGGGAACGGCCTCGGTGCGCTCGGCGTCCACGATCCGCGGGACGACCGCGTGGGTGAGCGGCAGCGACGCCGCGACGCGCGCCAGCCGCGCGCCCCGCAGCAGCAGGATCGTCTTGCGCTCCTCGTCCGCCCCGTGGGCGGCGGGCGCCTCCCAGATCGCGTCGCGCACCGCCGGCAGCGCCGCCACCGCGCCGGCCTCGAGCTTGGCGGTGCGGTGCAGCCCGTAGGCCACCGGCCGCCCGCCGGGCTCGCCGTCACCGCCGGCGTCGAGGAGCACCTGGTCGTCGCCGGCGAACCGCAGGCCGCGCTCCAGGCAGGCGACGCAGGTCGTCGACTTGCCCGACCCGGCCGGCCCGCCGACGAGCGCCGCGCCGCGGGCGCCGCCCACCGCCCCGGCGTGGACGAGCTGGCGGCCGGGCCCGGCGAGCATGTGGCTCAGCGCGGCGCGCAGCGGCGCCGCGCGCTCCCACCACGGCACGTCGCGCTCGGCCCCGAACCACACGATCGCGGTCCGCGCCTCCGCGTCCCACAGCGTCAGCGCGCCCGACGGGTAGTGCAGCGTCGCCCGGACCGGGCCGGCGCACAGCGCCGCGATCTCCCCGAGCCGCCCGATCGCGCCCGGCTCGGCCGGCAGCGGCGGGGGCCGCACGCCGGTCGTCTCCGACTCCCACACGACGACCCGCACGCCCGGCGCGTGGGCGCGTGGCAGGTGGGCGAGCGCCGGCAGCAGCGCCCCCTCGAGCGCCGGCCCGGCGAACGCGATCCGTATCGCCCGCCCGCCGGCGACGAGGTCGTGGGCGCGCTCGCCGGCGCGGGCCAGGGCCTCACGCGCGGCGGCGTGGAGCTCGGCCCGGAACGCCTCGCCCTCGGGCGCGAGCCGGTCACCGGGCGGCGCGAATCCGTGCGCCGCCGAGATCGTCGTCAGGTCGCCCCTCCCGCGCCGTGCGGCCAGCCCGCGACCTCCACGTCATGGATCGGGTCGACGAGCAGGAACTGCTCCATGTCGGTGTGGACCCCGAGCACCGGCGGGGTGAACGTGCCGAGCGAGGCCCCCGGGGCGGCCTCCGGCGCGGGGTCGGGCGGGGCGGTGAGGATCCCGTGCCGGTGCAGCTCGGTCGCGAGCCGGGCGATCTCGGCGTGGACGGCCGCCGCGTCGGCGCCGTGCGCGGCGGCGAGCTCGGCGGCGATGCGGGCGGGGTCGTCCCCGCGGACCAGCCGCGTCCAGATCTCGGCCCCGGTGCCCTCGAGGTTGAAGTACGTGCCGGTGGCGAGGTTGATGAGGATCGCCTCGCCGTCGATCGTCTCGTGGACGACGTCGGCCGGAACGAGCGGCTGCGTCATGGCGCGACACTACGCACCCCCGGGCCGTCCGGGCAACCCGGCGGCGGCCGGCGGGGCGCCCGGATCGGCGCTCGTGCCCTGGCAGCGGCGTGCGCGGTGGCGTAGGGTCGGGCCGTGCTGCATGGACGCGAGCGAGAGCTCGAGGTCCTGCGGTCGCGGCTCGAGGGTGCGCGCCGTGGGAAGAGTTTCGCCCTGGTGCTCGCCGGTGAGGCGGGGATCGGCAAGACGGCGCTCATGCGCCGGCTCATCGACGAGGCTGCCGGCTTCCGGGTGCTGCGCGGCCGCGGGTTCGAGAGCGAGATGGAGATCCCGTACGCCGGGCTGCTCGCGCTCGTCCGGCCGCTGCTCGACCTCGCCGAGGATCTGCCGCCGCAGCAGTCGGCGGCGCTGAAGTCGGCGCTCGCGCTCGGCCCTCCGACGCCGCAGGACCGCTTCGCGGTCCCGGTGGCGCTCCTGGCCCTCCTCGGCGCGGCCGCCGAGGAGTCGCCGCTGCTCGTCGCGGTCGACGACGCGCACTGGCTCGACCCGGCGACCCGCGAGGCGCTGCTGTTCGCCGCGCGGCGGCTGGAGGCCGAGGGCGTCGGCGTCGTCCTGACCGTCCGCGACACCGACGGGGTCCCCGGGATCGACACCGCCGGCCTGGAGCGCCTGGCGCTCGGCGGGCTGAGCGCCGCCGGCGCCCGCTCGCTGCTCGTCGGCCAGGTCGCCCCGTCGGTCGCCGACGTGCTCGCCGAGGCGACGGGCGGCAACCCGCTCGCGCTGCTCGAGCTCCCGCCGGTCCTCACCGAGGAGGAGCGCAAGGGCCTCAAGCCGATCACGACCCCGCTGCCGACCGGCGACCGCGTCGAGGAGCTGTTCAGCCGGCGCGTCGCCTCGCTGCCCCAGCCGACCCGGCGGGCGCTCGGCGTCGCGGCAGCGCTGGACGGCGGGGCGCTCGACCAGCTCTTCGCCGTGTTCGAGAAGCTCGGCCTCGGCGAGGGCGACCTCGCGCCGGCCGAGGCGAGCGGCGTCGTCACCGTCCGCGGCTCGCGCCTGGTCTTCCGCCACCCGCTGATCCGCTCGGCCGCCTACCACGGGCAGACGCTCGCCGAGCGGCGCCGGTCGCACGCCGCGCTCGGCGAGGTCGCGACCGACGCGCGCCAGCGGGCCTGGCACCGCGCCCAGGCGGCGACCGGCAAGGACGCCGAGGTCGCCGCGGCCCTGGCCGACGCGGCCGACGACGCGCGCCGGCGCGGCGGCATGGCCGAGGCGGCGGTGACCTACGCGCGCGCCGCCGAGCTCTCCCCGTTCCCCGCGACCGCCGCCGAGCTGCAACTCGACGGCGCGGCATGCGCCCAGCAGGCCGGGAACGTCGAGCAGGCGCTGACGCTGCTCGAGGCGGCCGAGACCGGCGCGCTGTCGTCGTCGCGCCTGAACGACGCGCGCAAGCTCCGCGGCCTGCTGACGCTGCGGATCGGCGACCTGCGCGAGGGGATGCGGATCCTCGAGGACGAGGCGGCGCGGCTGGCGGAGATCGACCCGCCGCGGGCCGCCGAGACGCTGCTCGTCGCGACCCCCGCGTACATGTACACGGGCGACAACGACGCGATGTTCGCGTTCGCCCGTCGCGCCCGCGAGATCGTCGGCGACACCAGCCCGCGGGTCGCCGAGCTCGCAGAGGTCGTCCTGACGATGGCGCGGTCCGCGCTCGGCACGGTCACCGACGAGAACCGGGCGATGTTCTCCTCGCCGGTCATCGACCCCGGCGCCCAGTTCCAGCCCGCCGAGATCATGATCGGCTCGACGCACGGGCTCATGTTCATCGAGCGCTACGACGAGGTCCGCGAGCGCGTCGACGAGCACGTCGAGGAGGCACGCGGCGCGGGCGCGGCGATCCGCCTCATCTACCCGCTGGCGCTGCGGGCCGAGCTCAACCACCGCACCGGCCGCTGGCAGGCGGCGGTCGCCGACATCGCCGAGTCGATGCGGCTCGTCGAGGAGACCGGCTACGACCTGCTGCTCGCCGGGCATCCCATCGCGATCTCCGGCCTGATCGCCTGCGACACCGGCGACTTCGAGCTCGCCAGGCGGCGGGTCCAGTACGCGCGCACGATGGCCGAGCGGGCCGGCGCGAACACCGTCCTGCTGTGGACGTACTGGGTGCTGGGGCGGATCGCGATGCTCGAGGGCGACGCGCAGGCCGCGTCGGACCTGCTGCTGCGCGTGCCGCGGATCCGCAGGGAGACGAACTGGGTCGAGTCCAACGTCGTGCTCGCCGACGCCGACCTCGGCGAGGCGCTCATCCAGGCCGGCCGGTTCGACGACGCGCGCGCCGAGGCCGAGCGCATGCGCCGCGAGGGCGAGACGCTCGGCCGCTGGTTCCCCCAGGCGGCCGCGGCGCGGACGCTCGGGCTGCTCGCCGACGACGACGACGAGGGGTTCGAGGCCCACTTCGCCCGCGCCGCCGAGCTGCTCGCGAACGTCCCGCTCGTCCACGAGCGCGCCCGGACCGACCTCATGCTCGGCATCCGGCGCCGCAAGGCGGGCCGGATCGAGGACGCGCGCGGCGCGCTGCAGGCCGCGCTCGAGGTCTTCGAGCGCCTGGGCGCCAAGCCGTGGGAGGCCCGCGCCCGCGACGAGCTGCGCCTGTCCGGCGCGCGCCAGGCCACCGAGCGCGCCGCTGACCCGTCCAAGGCCCTGACCGCCCAGGAGTGGCGCGTCGCGCAGCTCGTCGCGCAGGGCCTGACGAACCGCGAGGTCGCCGGCTCGCTGTTCCTCAGCCCGAAGACGATCGAGCACCACCTCAGCGCGATCTACCGCAAGCTCGGCGTCCGGTCGCGCACGCAGCTCGCGCGGCTGTTCGGGGACGAGGTGGCGTCGACCGCGGCCTGACCACCGGCTGCAACAGTTCAGGGCATGCCCGGCCACCTCCGCGTCGCCGCCGCCCAGATCCCGAACGTCGTCGGCGACCTCGACGGCAACGCCCAGAACATCCTCGACGCGATGCGCTGGGCCGAGGGCGAGGGCGCCGACGTCGTCGTGTTCCCCGAGCTCGCGCTCACCGGCTATCCGCTCGCCGACCTCGTCCTGCGGCGCGACTTCGTCGCCCGCGCGATGGACGTCCTCGCCGAGCTGGCGCGGCAGTCCGGGCCGGTGGCGGCGGTCGTGTCGACGATCGACCGCATCCCGCCGCGCCGCTCGTGGGACACGCAGGCCCGGACGGCGGCGATCTCCGCCGCGGTGCTCTGCGACGGCGAGATCCGCGGCATCTACCACAAGGTGCTCCTGCCGAACTACGAGACGTTCGACGAGGCGCGGAACTTCGCGCCGGGCGGCACGCCGGACAAGGTGTGGCGGATCGGCGGCGCGTGCGCCGGGGTCGCGATCTGCGAGGACCTCTGGTCGGGCGACGGGCCGCCCGAGGCCCAGGCCGCCGCGGGCGCGCAGATCCTGCTCGTCCCGAACGCGTCGCCGTTCCACCGCGAGAAGCCGGCCGGGAGGCTGCGCCTCGTCTCCCAGGTCGCGCGTCGCAACGGCACCCCCGTCGTGTACGTCAACTCGGTCGGCGGGCAGGACGAGCTGGTCTTCGACGGCGGGTCGCTCGTCGTCGACGCCGAGGGGGAGCTGCTCTACCGCGCCGGCCAGTTCCGGACCGAGAACTTCTGGGTCGACGTGCCGCTCGGCCTCGAGCGGCCGGTCTCGCCGCGCGCGATCACCGTCCACACCCGCCCGAAGCAGCCCGCCGACCCCGTCCCGCCTCCCCCGCCTGTCGAGCCGCCGTCCGACGACGAGCAGGTGTGGCAGGCGCTCGTCGTCGGCGTGCGCGACTTCGTCCGGCGCAACGGCGCGTCGTCCGCCGTGCTCGGCCTGTCGGGCGGCATCGACGCGGCGGTGACCGCCGCGATCGCCGCCGAGGCGCTCGGCCCCGAGAACGTCGTCGGGATCGCGATGCCGGGCCCGAGCTCGCCGCGCGACGAGCTCGAGGACGCCGAGCGGCTCGCGACCGCGCTCGGGATCCGGTTCGAGACGATCCCGCTCCGGGCGCCCACCTCGGTCGTGGCCGACGAGCTCGCCGACGTGTTCGCCGCGAGCCTGGACGAGCGCGCGAGCGACACCCTCCAGGCCCGGATGCGAACCGCCGTGCTGTGGGCGGTCTGCGACCAGGAGGGCCACCTGCCGCTCGCGACCGGCAACAAGAGCGAGCTGTCGATCGGCACCGCGACGCTGCACGGCGACATGGCGGGCGCGTTCGCGCCGCTGAAGGACTGCCCGAAGACGCTCGTCTACCGCCTCGCGCGGCTGCGCAACTCGCGGGGGGCGGTCATCCCCGAGCGGACGCTCGACCGCACCCCGACCGCGGTCGCCGACTCCGACGGCGGCGGCCCGCCCCCGTACGACGTCCTCGACGACATCGTCGAGCGCTACGTCGAGCGCGGCGAGGGCATCGACGAGCTGCGCGCCGCCGGCTTCGACGTCGGCGTCGTCCGCGGCGTGCTGCAGCTCGTCGACGGCGCCGAGCTCAAGCGCCGCCAGACCCCGCCCGGGGTGAAGATCACCGCGCGCGCGTTCGGCCAGGACCTGCGGATGCCGATCACGAGCGCCTGGCGGCCCTACAACGCCGAGGAGGCCGAGGTCGCGCCGCCCCAGCCCGCGGCCGCGCCCGACATCGTCAGCTAACGCTCCTGACCAGGCCGCTCTCGTAGGCGAAGATCACCGCCTGGACGCGGTCGCGGACGCCGAGCTTCATGCGCACCCGCGCGACGTGCGTCTTGACCGTCGCCTCGCTGACGACGAGGTCCGCGGCGATCTCGGCGTTCGAGCGCCCCCGCGTGAGCAGGAGCAGGACCTCGCGCTCGCGATCGGTCAGCTCGGCCAGCGCCGGCGAGGCGGGCGCGGAGCCCGGCGGCGGCGCCGGCGAGTGCCGCGCGAACTCCTCGATGACCGTCCGCGTCACCGCGGGCGCCGGCAGCGCCGCGTTGCCCGCGACGACGCGGATCGCCTCGACGAGCTCCTCGGGGGCGCATCCTTGAGCATGAACCCGCTCGCGCCTGCCCGGAGCGCCTCGAGGCCGTCGGCAGCCTCGGCGACGACCTCCATGGCGCTCGGCGGCGAGCTCGCGCCGCTCGGCGCCCGCCTGGACGACCATGACGCTGAGGCTGTGGGCGACGACGTCGTGCAGCTCGCGCGCGATCCGCGCCCGCTCCTCGGCCACCGCCAGCCGCGCCTTCTCCTCGCGCTCGTGCTCGAGCTCGACGGTCCGCGCGGCGAGCGCCGCCGCCAGCCGCCGGCGGCCGTTGACGACGACCGCGGCGCCCCAGACGCCGGCCATGATCCCGCCGGCGAAGAACAGATCGCCGATCGGGGTACTCGAGACGACGACGAACGCCAGGAGGAAGAGCGCGAGCATCCCGCCGCCGAGCCACAGCCCACGCCGGCCGGCATAGGCGCCCGCCGAGTAGAGCGCGAGCAGCAGCGCCGCGAACGGCGACCCGGTATGGTGGCGACCCCGTAGGCGTGCTCGGCGATCGAGAACGCGACCAGGACCACCGCCAGGACCGCCACGGGCGCGCGCCGGCGGAGCGCGAGCGGGAGCGTCGAGGCGAGCCCGAGAGCGATGATCACCGGCGCCGGCCCGCCCACCTCCGCGCTGAGCAGGGCCTCGGCGACGCAGAGCGCCGCGAGCAGCACTGCCAGGCCGAGGTCGATGAGCTGCCGGCGCGGCATGGCGCGACCGTACCGGCCGGCGTGACCCGGGTCCATCGCCCGTGCGGACGACGTCCCGGCGGCCCGGTCAGCCGGAAGGATGACCTGCAAGATCGCCGGATCTGCCGACGACAGTGCCCCGCGGCGCCCGTAGCGTCGCCCGTCGACAACCGACCGATGGGAGGCAGCGATGCCGACGACGACACCGGGGTGGATCGAGGAGAGCAGGGCGGCCGGGGCGGTGGCGCTGGGCCTGGCCCTGCTGGGCGCGGCGCTGGCGAACTTCGTCGCGAGCGGTGAGAACGGCGGCGCGGCCGAGTACGCGGTGACCGCGGCCGTCCTCGTCCCGCTCGCGGTCGTCCTCTTCGGCCGTGCGCTGCCCGCCGCGCGGCCCGGGCGCGCCGCCGCCGTGCTCGCCGTCCTGGCCATCGTGAGCGTGGCGGCCTTCTGGAGCGGCGTGCCGATGCTGCTGGGCGTCGCGGCGCTGAGCGCCGGCGCGCGGGCGGCGCCGCCGCCGCGGCAGCCGGCGCGATCGCCGCGCTGGCCGGACTGGCGGCCTGCGTGGCGGGCTGGGTCCGGGGCAGCCGGCCGGGCGCGGCGCCCACCGGATCCGACCGGCCGCGCGGGAGCGTTCGCGCGCCGGTCAGGATCCGCGAGCGGAATCGACGAACGGCGCGCCGGCGCCGACGAGCGGCACGGGATACGCGGCGAGCGGTCGCCGGTGGCCGATGGCCGTGCATCCCGACCGGCGCTGGCGGGCAAGCCAGCATCTAGCCTCCGCGCCGAGGAGGCATCTGGGGTCATGGACGTCGCGCTCGGAATCCTGCTCGGGGTCGTCCTGAGCGCCTCGGCGGCGGCCGCGTGGCGGCTCGCCGTCGTCCCTCGCCGGGTGCTCGCGCCGGGCGGCGAGGCGATGCGCGCCGCGCTCCACGCCGCGTCCGCGACGCTCCCCCATCTGCGCAAGGGGCTGAGCACCGACACCGCGGGCAAGTCGGCGCCGCACCTGCTCGCGCTGACCCAGGCGGCGGCGATCGCGATCACCGATCGCACCCGCGTGCTCGCCTGCCGCGCGATCGGCGATTCGCCGCTCGACACCGGCGACCCGCTCCCCGCGTTCGTGCCGCCCGACGGGGTCGAGCACGTCCACGTCGAGCCGCGCCTCGATCCCGCCGAGTTCGGCGACGGGATCCGCGCGGCGGTCGTCGCGCCGCTCGTCGTCGGGTCCGAGCGGGTCGGCGCGCTCCTCGCGTTCTACCGCGACCCGGGACGGGTCCGCCCCGAGGACACGCGGGTCGTGACCGAGGCGGCGGCGCTCGTGTCCGCGCAGATCGAGCTGTCGGCGGTCGCCGAGCAGGGCGAGCGCCTGGCCCGCGCCGAGCTGCGCGCGCTGCGGGCGCAGATCTCGCCGCACTTCGTCTACAACGCGCTGGCGGCGGTCGCGTCGTACATCCACACCCGGCCCGAGGAGGCGCGCGAGCTGCTGACCGAGTTCGCCGAGTTCACCCGCTACGCGTTCCGCGGCGAGCAACCGTACGTGACGCTCGCCGACGAGCTGCACTACGTCGAGAAGTACCTGCGGCTGGAGCGGGCGCGGTTCGGGGACCGGCTGCAGGTCCGCCTGGAGATCGCGCCCGAGGTCCTGGCCGCCGCGGTCCCGGTGCTGTCGCTGCAGCCGATCGTCGAGAACGCCGTCCGCCACGGCGTCGAGGCGCGCGCCGGCCAGGGGCAGATCACGATCGTCGGCGAGGACCTCGGCGCGGACGTCGAGCTGCGGATCATCGACGACGGCTCGGGGATGGATCCCGAGCAGGCGCGCGAGGCGCTCGCCGGGAGCGGGCGCGGGATCGGGCTGTCGAACGTGCACCAGCGGATGCGCTCGACGTTCGGGCCCGAGTACGGGCTGCAGGTCGACAGCGAGCCGGGTGGCGGGACGACCGTGACGCTGACCGTGCCGAAGTTCCGGACGGGGGTGCGCGCCGCATGACCGTCCCGCTGCGCGTGCTGGCCGTCGACGACGAGCGCCCGGCGCTCCAGGACCTCGCGCGGCTGCTCGACGCGCACCCGGACATCGGCCGCGTCGAGTGCGCCTCCAGCGGGGCCGAGGCGCTCCAGCGGCTCGCCGGCGGCCCGTTCGACGCGGTGTTCCTCGACGTGCGGATGCCGGGCCTGGACGGCGTCGAGCTCGCCCGCGTGCTGCGCAACTTCGCCGAGCCGCCGTGCCTGGTGTTCGTCAGCGCCTACGAGAGCGCCGCGGTCGAGGCGTTCGAGCTGCGCGCGCTCGACTACCTCGTCAAGCCGGTCAGCCGGACGCGGATGGCCGAGGCGGTCGCGCGGATCGTCGAGGACCGCGGCACGCGGGCGAACGGCGGCGTCACCGCGTCCGCGCCGGCGACCACCCGCGCGGACGCGAGCCTGGACGCCGACGTCATCTCGGTCGACACGGTCCGCGGCGGCGGCACGCGGCTGCTGCCGCGCAGCTCGATCCTCTACGTCGAGGCGCACGGCGACTACGTGCGGATCGTCGCCGACGAGGGCCGCTTCCTCCTGCGCGCGAGCCTGGGCGAGATCGAGCGGCGCTGGCAGCCGCTCGGGTTCGTGCGCGTGCACCGGAGCTACGTCGTCAACCTGCGGCGAGCGAAGGAGATCCGCCCCCAGCTCGACGGGAGCGTCGTCGTCGTGCTCGCCGACGGCTCGGAGGTCCCGGTCGCCCGGCGGCAGGTCGCCGACCTGCGGCGCCGGCTGCGCGCATGAGCGGCGACGGCGCGCGGCGGCGCATCCCCCGCGACGAGCTGGCCGAGGCCACCGCGCTCGGCGACGTCTACCTGCGCCGGCTGCGGCGCGCGCAGCTCGGCCTGTCGCTGCTCGCGCTCGTCGCGTTCGGCGGCCTCATCGGCGCGCTGCCGCTCGTGCTCTTCCTCGTCCCCGGGCTGCGGGAGATCGACGTGCTCGGCGTGCCGCTGTCGATCCTGCTCATCGTCGTCCCGCCGTACCCGCTGTTCGTGACGATGGGCTGGCTGTACCAGCGCCGCGCCGACGCGCTCGACGCCGCGTTCCGGGACCTGGCGTCCGCCCGCGAGGATCGCGAGGACCGCTTCCGGTGACGCTCTCGATCATCGCGGTGAGCATCGTCGCGACCGCGGCGATCGGGATCGGGTCCTGGGGCGTGCGCCTGGCGCGCACGACGTCCGACCTGTTCGTCGCCTCGCGCGCGGTCACGCCGTGGTGGAACGCGGCCGCGATCTCCGGCGAGTACCTGTCGGCGGCGTCGTTCCTCGGCGTCGCCGGGCTGCTCATGAAGCTCGGGGCGGCGGCGCTGTGGCTGCCGATCGGCTTCACCGGCGGCTACCTGGCGCTGCTGCTGTTCGTCGCCGCGCCGCTGCGGCGGATGGGCGCGTACACGATCGCCGACTTCGCCGAGGCGCGGCTCGGCTCGCCGGGGATGCGCCTGGTCGCCGCCGCGACGACGCTGCTCATCGCGGGCTTCTACCTCGTCCCCCAGCTCAAGGGCGCGGGCATCGCTGTCGGCGAGATCACGGGCGGGCCGTACGCGGTCGGGGTCGTCGCGGTCGCGGTGATCGTCGCGCTGAGCGTCGGGCTCGGCGGGATGCGCGGCATCACGTACGTGCAGGCGTTCCAGTACTGGGTCAAGGTCTTCGCGATCGCGCTGCCGGCGTGCATCCTGCTCATCCACCTCGGCGGGCTGCCGGCGAAGTCGGCGCTGTTCGGGCGCGACCTGCCGACCGCGCCGGCGGGCGGGCTCGTCGTCGAGCTCGAGCGCGAGCACGAGGTCCGGTTCCCCCGCGCGGCCGCGTACACGGTCGACGGCGTCCCGGCGCGTGCCGAGCGGGGCGAGACGCGGTCGATCGGGCCCGGGACGCTCGAGCTGGAGGAGGGCACGACGGTGCCCGTGGCGACCGGCATCGACGCCGAGCCGGGCGACGACTGGTCGCGGCCGGTCGCCGAGGACGGGCCGGCGTCGCCGCTGCTCGTCTACTCGCTGCTCGTCGCGACGTTCCTCGGCACGATGGGCCTGCCGCACATCCTCGTCCGCTTCTACACGAACCCGGACGGGCCGGCGGCGCGCCGCACGACCGTGCGCGTGCTCGGGCTGCTCGGCGTCTTCTACCTGTTCCCCGTCGTGTACGGGATGCTCGGCCGGGTCATGACGCCGGAGCTGTACGTCACCGGCGAGACCGACACGGTCGTGCTGCGCCTGCCGGTCGCGGCGTGGCCGGGCCTCGGCGGCGAGATCCTCGCCGCGGTCACGGCGGCGGGCGCGTTCGCCGCGTTCATGTCGACGGCGTCGGGCCTGCTGGTCTCGGTCGCCGGCACGCTGTCGTTCGACGTCTGGGGGCGGCTGAGCGGACGGCCGCGGCCGCGGCGCGCCGACCGGCGGCGCTGGTTCCGGATCGCGGCGGTCGCGGGCATGATCGTCCCGGCGGCGATCGCGCTCGTCTCGCGCGACCTCGACATCTCGCTGCTCGTCGGGTGGGCGTTCGCGCTGGCCGCGAGCACGTTCTGCCCGCTGCTGCTGCTCGGGATCTGGTGGACGGGCCTGACCACCCGCGGCGCGGTGGCGGGGATGGCGGGCGGGGCGACGAGCGCGACCGGCGGGATCCTGCTCGGCCTGGCGATCGGCGCCGACGACACGGACGTCGCGGGCGCGCTGCTCACCCAGCCGGCGCTCGTGTCGGTGCCGCTGGCGTTCGCGACGATGGTCGCGGTGTCACGGCTTGACCTGCGCGGGACGCAGCCGACCGAGGGCCAGCTCCTGTCGCTGCACGCGCCGGAGGGGCTGGGGCTGCGGGCGCGGCAGGCGGCGGCGAGTGCGGAGCCCGTCGAGCTCCCGCGAAGCGGTCCTTAACTGAACCGGGCCGGCGTCCCCCGACCCGGCCCGGCCGGATGTCCCTCGCTCGGAGCTCTCATGTTGCATGCGTCCGAGGATCTCTGAACCACCCGGCCTGGGTGGGCGAGCGCTGGTCATCCGTGGTGTCCCCCGGGCCGTTGTCTCTCGGGCGGGGTGGCTCTCCTTGAGCCGCGTTCACCTTGCACGCTGGTTCGTCGGCCCGGCCAAGGGCGGCTGTAGGCGGCTGGACAGACGTCCGACCGGCGCCGGCTACTCGATGCCGAGCCGGTCCAGCAGCCGCTCGTCCGCGCGCCACTTGCGGCGCACGTCGACGGTGAGGTCGAGGTGGACGGGGCGGCCGAGCTCCTGCGCGAGCGCGCGCCGCGCGGCGGTGCCGACCGCGCGGATCATCCGCCCGCCCTTGCCGATGAGGATCGCCTTCTGCGACTCGGTCTCGGTCCAGGCGCGGGCGCGGACGATGACGTCGTCGCCGCGGTCCTCGATCTCCTCGACGACGACCTCGACCGCGTGCGGGACCTCCTGGAAGGTGCGGCGCAGGATCTGCTCGCGGATGAGCTCGGCGAGCAGCACCTCGAGAGGCTGGTCGGACGGCGCCTCGGGCGGGAAGAAGAACGGGCCCTCGGGCAGCAGCGAGCGCAGGTGCTCGAGCAGCGGCCCGACGCCCTTGCCGGTCCGCGCGCTGACCGGGAACACGTCGTCCCCGACACCGAGCCCGGCCGCCTCGACGAGCACCTCGAGCAGGCGCGGCTCGCGCACACGGTCGATCTTGTTGACGGCGATCACGACCGGCACCGTGACGCGCTCGAGCACGCGGGCGATCCACCGGTCGCCGGGCCCGACGCCCTCCTCGGCGTTGAGCACGAACAGGACCCCGTCGTCCTCGGCGACCTCGCGCTCGACGCGCGCCTGCATGCGCTCGGTCAGCGCGTCGCGCGGGCGCTGGACGCCCGGCAGGTCGACGAGGACGAGCTGCGTGTCCTCGGTGGTGGCCACGCCGCGGATCGCGCGGCGCGTCGTCTGCGGCTTGTCGGAGACGATCGCGACCTTGCGCCCGACCATCGCGTTGACGAGTGTCGACTTGCCGACGTTCGGGCGGCCGGCGAGGGCGATGAACCCGGAGCGCGTGGTCACCAGGACAGGATCTCCCGTTGTAGGGCGAGCATCTCGCCGTCGTCGGTCTCGTGGTCCATGCCGGTGAGATGCAGTACCCCGTGGACGACCGCTTCGCGCAGGTCGGCCGTGTGCTCGGGGCTGATGACGACGTCGCCGAGTTCCCGCGCCCCGTACGCCTCCCCGTCCTCGTCGACCGGGAACGAGAGCACGTCGGTCGGCTCGTCCTTGCCGCGGAACTCGCGGTTGAGGTCGCGGATCCGGTCCGAGCCGACGAACTCGACGGCCAGGTGGCCGTCCTCGACGCCCGCCGACGCGGCGGCCAGCGCCGCGAGCCGCTCGACCTCGGCCGCGGGGATCGCCGCAGTCCCGATCACCTCGACCTCGAGGCCCATGCGCGTCAGGCGCGCTTGCGCCGGAGCTCCGTCGCGCTCTGCTGCGCCGCCTCGGCGTACGCGTCGACGATCCGCTGCACGAGCCGGTGCCGCACGACGTCCTCGCGCCCGAACCGCACGAACTCGATCCCCTCCACGTCGCGCAGGATCTCGCTGACGACGATGAGCCCCGACTGCTGGTCGCGCGGCAGGTCGACCTGCGTCACGTCGCCGGTGATGACCATCTTCGACCCGAACCCGAGCCGCGTGAGGAACATCTTCATCTGCTCGGGCGACGTGTTCTGGGCCTCGTCGAGGATCACGAACGAGTCGTTCAGCGTGTTGTGCGTCACGAGGAAGTCGTCGGTCACGTAGAGCGAGTCCTCGGCCGCCACCGAGATGCAGACGCACTCGGCCTCCCCGGCGGGCTCGATCGACGTGATGAACCGCATGGGCCGACCGCCGCCGTCCTCCTCGTAGGCCCACAGCTTGCGCTCATCTCGGAACGGCGCGGCGCCAGAGGGCAGGTGGATGTCGAGGAGCGCGTCGGGATGCTCGTCCGCCACACCACCGAGCGACCGGACGAGCCACGTCGTGTCCGATCGCAGCTCCGGCGCGCTGAGCCGGACGCGGACGGCGGCGCCGTCCTCCGTCCGGACCGGCGCACCGGCAGCGTCGAGCAACCCCTGGAGCACGGCAAGCCTGACGCCCCGGCTGTTGTGCAGGTACTCGCGGGGGATCGACGCCTCGCCGGACGGAGCCTCGCCGAGCCCTTCCGCGCGCGGCACGACGGCGACCGGGCCTCCCACTGTCGCCGCGTTCCCGGCGGGCGCCAGGGCGAACGGCGCTGCGGCGACGTCCGCGAGCCCGAGGCCGAGCGCGTACGGGTCGAGCGGGACGTCCTGCTCCGGCAGCTCCACCGGCGCGACGACCGGCAGCTCGTACCGGTGCTGGTGCGCCTGCCCGAGACGGCCGATCATCTCGCGGGTCTCGAGGACGCGCGCGGGCTTGCCGCGACGGCGGTCCTCCGGCGTCTTCACCGCCCACAGGTGCTCCCCGCAGGCGAGCGTGGAGGCGCCGTCCTGCGTGGCGACCCGGAAGACCTCCTTGCGGCCCTGCGGGTAGACGCCGAGGACCGGCGTCGGCAGGCCGTCGCTGCCGACCACGAGGTCCCCGACGCGCAGCGAGCCGATCGGCCGGAAGCCCTCGGGCGTCAGGACGGGCCGGTCGACGGGCTGCGCCCGCCCGCGCATGAACGCCAGCGGCGCGACCTCGATCGTCCCGCGCTCCAGGTGGCCCTGGACCTTCTCGGGGTCGAGCATGTCGGCGAGCGCGTCGAAGAGCGGGCGCAGGTACGGGTCGATCTTCGCCATGAGATCGCCCGGCAGGAAGCCCAGGCGCTCCCCCGCCTCGACGGCCGGCCGGGTGAGGATGATCCGGTTGACCTCGCGGCGCGAGAGCGCGGCGGCGGCGCTCGCGACCGCCAGCCACGTCTTGCCCGTGCCGGCGGGGCCGATGCCGAACGTGATCGTGTTGCGGCGGATCGAGTCGACGTAGCGCTTCTGGTTGACGCTCTTCGGCGCCACCTTCGTCGAGCGGTGCGTCCAGACGACGTCCTCCAGCACCGACGCCGGCGACGTGCCGCTGTCGAGCGCGCCGGTCACCGCGTTGATCGTCCCGGGCGAGATCTCGTGGCCGCCCGCGACGAGGTCGGCGATCTCGCGGACGACGTCGGCCGCCTGGTCGACCGCGGCCTGGTCGCCGTCGAGCGTCACGACGTTGCCGCGCAGGTACACGTCGCAGTCGACGTGCTGCTCGATCTCCCGCAGGACGGTGTCCCCGGATCCGGCGAGCTCGGCGGCGACGTCGTTGCTCAGCTCGATCTGGCGTCTCACGCCGAGAGCACCTCGCGCACGTGCGAGGAGACGCGCTTGCCGTCGGCGCGGCCGCCGACCGCGGGCATGACGGCCTTCATCACCTTCCCCATGTCCTTCGGGGAGCTGGCGCCGGACTCGGCCACGGCCTTCTCGACCAGCGCCCGCAGCTCCTCGTCGGACAACTCGGCGGGCAGGTAGCCGGCGATGAGCTCGGCCTCGGCCTCCTCGCCGGCCGCCAGCTCGTCACGGCCGGCGGCGCGGAACTGCTCGGCGGCGTCCAGGCGGCGCTTGCGCTCGCGGCGCAGGACCGCGATCTCGTCGTCCGAGCCCTCCTTGGCGGCCTTCTGCAGCTCGGACAGCAGCAGGCGCAGGCGGCCGACCCGGTCGCGGTCGCCGGCGCGCATCGCGCCGGTCAGATCCGCCTTGACCTTGTCAGCAAGAGTCACCTTCTCCAGTGTACGCCGACGGCCGGTCCGGACGGCGGCGCTACTCCTGCCGCTCGGCCCCGGCGGTCACCGTCCGGCTCTGCGCGCCGGTCCCGCCCGCCGACTGGCCCTCCAGGCTGCCCTCGCTGAGCTGCGGCGGGTGGCCGAGCTGGCCGAGCTCGACCGTGTCGCGGCCGAAGATCAGGCCGGTGTTCCAGTCCACCAGGAGCCGGGCGCGCCGGCCCCAGCCGGGGACCATCGCCAGGTGGTAGGTCCGCGCGAGCAGCCACGCGGGCGTGCCGCGCCACTTGATGCCGAGGGTCGAGGCGACGGCCTTGCGCCGGCCGAGGTCGACGAACGAGCCCTTCGTCTTGTAGCGGAACGGCCGCGGGCGCCCGCCGCCGATCGCCGCCGCGACGTTCCGTGCGACGAGGCGGCCCTGGCGGATCGCGTGCTGGGCGGTCGGCGGGGACGGCTGCTTGAAGTCCTTCGCCGGGTCGGGCACCGCGGCGGCGTCGCCGAGCGCCCAGACGTTGTCGTGGCCCTGCACGCGCAGGTAGCGGTCGGTGACGATCCGCCCGCGCTCGTCGAGCGGCAGGCCGAGGTTCGAGACCACCGGGTGCGGCCGCACGCCCGCCGTCCAGCACACCGAGCGGGTCGGGATCGTCTCGCCGGTCGACAGCCGGGCCGAGCGCTCGGTGACCTCCTCGAGCGTCGTGTGCGTCCGGATCTCGATCCCGCGCCCGCGCAGCTCGCGCACGCAGAACTCGGCGAGGTCGGGCTCGGTCTCGCGCATGATCCGGTCGGCTGCCTCGACGAGGATCCACCGCATCCCCTGCGTGCGGCAGCGCGGGTAGCGCTCGATCGCGTCGGCGGCGAAGTCCTGCAGCTCGGCCAGGCCCTCGACGCCCGCGTAGCCGCCGCCGACGAACACGAACGTCAGGTACTCGGCGCGCAGGTCGGGGTCGTCGAGCGTCTCGGCCATCTCGAGCGACCGGATGACGTTGTTGCGCAGCGCGATGCCCTCCGACAGCGACTTGAAGCCGATCGCGTGCTCGGCCAGGCCGGGGATCGGCAGCGTCCGCGAGACCGACCCGAGCGCGACGATGAGGTGGTCGTACCGGAGGTTCTCCTCGTGCCCCTCGATCGTGTCGACGCGCAGGGACCGGGCGGCGGGGTCGGCGCCGCAGATCTGGCCGAGACGCAGGTCGGTGTGGCTGAGCTCCTCGCGGAGCGGCACGACGACATGCCGGGGCTCGAGCGACCCGCCCGCCGCGCCGGGCAGCAGCGGCGCGTAGAGCATGAAGTTCACGTCGTTGACGAGCGTGATGCGGGCGGCCTGCGGCGGCAGGGCGCGTTCGAGCGTGCGGGCGGCGTAGAAGCCTCCGAACCCGCCTCCGGCGATGACGACGTTCCAAGCCATGAGCGCATGGTCCTACCCCGGATGCCGCGGCGCCACCGGCCGGCGTCGGGCGCGCTTGCGAGCATGTCGGCGATGCGCGAGACGTCCCCGTCGGTCCATGTCGTCGCCAGGCCGTCGGTCGACCTGGACGGCATGCGCGCCTACCTCGACGCCGTCGGCGGCGCCTCGTGGCTCGACCGCCGCCTGGACGAGGCCGGCGGCGCGCCGAACCCCGGCGAGCTGCTCGTCGAGTTCGCCGGCCGCGCCTGCTACCGGAGCTGGGAGCCGGGCCTGAACCCGAACGTCCGGCGCGTGCGCACCGACCGGCGTGAGTACCTGGAGAACATCCTGCGCAGCGCGCACGGCAGCGTCCTCGAGCACGCCTCCTTCACGCTCGCCTTCCACGCGGTCTCGCGCGTGTTCACCCACGAGCTCGTCCGCCACCGCGCCGGCTCGGCGTTCAGCCAGGAGAGCCTGCGCTACGTCCGCCTGACCGACATCGGCCTGCGCGTGCCGCCGGCGCTCGAGCCGCTGCGCGCCCAGGTCGTGTCGATCGTCGAGCAGCTCGAGGAGCTGCAGGTCGGCGCCGCCGAGCAGCTCGGCCTCGACGACGAGGGCGTGCCGTTCGAGGTCCGCAAGGAGGTCACGTCGGCGCTGCGCCGCCTGGCGCCGCTCGGGCTCAGCACCGACATCGTGTGGACGGCGAACGTGCGCACGCTGCGCCACGTCATCGAGCAGCGCACCGCGCCCGGCGCCGAGGAGGAGCTGCGCCTCGTGTTCGACCGCGTCGCCGAGCTCATGCGGCGCGAGGCGCCGCTGCTGTTCGGCGACTTCCGCCGCACCGGCGACGGCGCCTGGGTGCCCGAGCACCACAAGGTCTGAGCGCCGCGGCCGGTCAGCCGGCGCGCCGCTCGAAGAGCAGCGCCGACCAGTCGCCGCCGCTGACCCGCCGGCGCTCGGCCAGGCCCCAGCGCTCGGCGTAGAGCGCGGCGATCTCGTCGGCCTGCTCGCGCAGCAGGCCCGAGGCGATGAGGCGCTCGGGCGGCTCGTCGAAGCGCAGCTCGACCAGCAGCGGCCGCAGGAGGTTCGCCGCCACGGTCGGCGCGGACGGGGCGGGCCCGTCACGCAGGTCGGCGCGCTCGGCGCGGATCCCGACCCCGTTGACCTGCGCGTTCTCGCGCGTCGCCTCGACGGCCAGCGGGTCGAAGTCGACCCCGAGGACCGGATCCCATCCCAGGCGCGCGGCGGCGATCGCCAGGACGCCCGACCCGCACCCCAGGTCGGCGAACGCGCCGCCGGGCTCGAGGTCGAGCAGCAGCTCCAGGCACAGCCGGGTCGTGTGGTGCCCGCCGGTCCCGAACGCCTGGCCGGGATCGATGACGAGGTCGATCCGCGCGTCCGGGCGCGGCTCCTCCCACGGCGGCCGGACCCTGAGCGGCCCGACGTCGACCGGCCGGTGGAACTCCTTCCAGCGGTCGGCCCAGTCGTCGTCGACCTCGGTGGTGACGACCTCGACGAGCGCGTCGCCGGCGGCGGCCTCCAGGTCGGGGAGGTCGGGCAGCTCGCCCGGCGCGCCGTAGATCGCGTACTCGACGCGGTCGCCGAGGTCGACCTCCTCCACCCCGCCGGGCGCGAGCGCGAGCAGCTCGGCGAGCGCCACCTCGGCGTCCTCGCGCCGGACGCGCAGCGCGAGCCGGATCACTGCCGGCCCAGCAGCCGCTTGAGCTTGCCGAGCGTCGACTCGCCTTCGTCGTGGTGGTTGGCGCCGTCGGCCATCGACTCGGCGAGCCGCTCGAGCAGCTCGCGCTGCTCGGCGTCCAGCCGCCGCGGGATCACGACGTTCACGACGACGCGCAGGTCGCCGCGCCGGCCGCGCCGCAGCGTCGGCACGCCCTCGCCGCGGACGACGAGCACCTCGCCGGGCTGGGTGCCGGGCGGGACGTCGAGATCGACGGTCCCGTCGACGGTCTCGACCTCGAACGTGTGCCCGAGCGCCGCGTACGGGGCGGGCACGTCGAGCACCGTGACGAGGTCGGCGCCGTCGCGGACGAACCGCTCGTCCTCGCGCACCCGGACGAGCACGTACAGGTCGCCGGACGGCGCGCCCGGATCGCCGGCGTGGCCGCGGCCCGACAGGCGGATCCGCTGGCCGTCCTCGATGCCGGCCGGGATCTCGACCTTCAGCGTGCGCTCCTCCAGCGTCCGCCCGCGGCCGTCGCAGCGCCGGCACGGCTGCTCGGGTATGCGGCCGTCGCCGTGGCAGACGTCGCACTCGACGGTGCGCATGACCTGGCCGAACGGCGTCCGGCTGACCGCCTGCAGCATGCCCTGGCCGCCGCAGCGCTCGCACGTGCGGATCGGCGTGCCCGGCTCGGCGCCGTTGCCGTTGCAGGCCGAGCAGCGGTCGACGACCTCGTAGCGGACCTCCTTCTGCGTGCCGTGGACGACGTCCGCGAGGTCGATCTCGACCTGGGCGGCGACGTCGCCGCCCTGCGCCGGGCCGCGGCGGCCGCCGCCGAAGAAGCTCGACCCGGTGCCGCCGCCGAAGAACGCGTCGAGGATGTCGCTCAGGCCGCCGAACGAGCTGAAGTCGGTCGGCTGGTAGCCGCCGCCGCGCAGGCCCTCGTACCCGTAGCGGTCGTAGGTGGCGCGGCGCTCGGGGTCGCTGAGGATCTCGTACGCCTCGGCGACCGCCTTGAACTTCTCCTCCGCGTCCGGGTCCTTCGAGACGTCCGGGTGCAGCTCGCGCGCCAGGCGGCGGAAGGCCTTCTTGATCTGGGCATCGTCGGCGTCCCGGGGAACCCCGAGCAGCTCGTAGGCGTCGGCGGGCATCAGGCCTCGTCGTAGACGGTCTCGATGTAGCGGGAGAGCTGGTGGGCGGCCTCACGGACCGCGCCGATCGCGCCGCCGTAGTCCATCCGCACCGGACCCATGAGCGACACCGTGCCCAGCCGCCGGGCGGGGAGGCCGTACGCGGACGCGACGAGCCCGAACGAGCGCAGCTCGGGCCGCTCGTGCTCGCCCCCGATGCGGACCATGATGTCGCGCACCGCGAGCGCCTGCCGCAGCACGGAGAGCAGGCCGACGCGGCGCTCGAGCGTCGTCATCAGCTCGTTGATCTGCTCGAGGTCCTGCAGGCGGTGCTCGGTGATGAGCCGCGCCGCGCCCTCGACGTACAGCGTGTCCTCGGCGGTGTCGGCCAGCTCGGTGAACGCGGGCGTCAGCGCGTCGAGGAACCGCCGCTCGGTCGGCGGCAGCGTCGGGTCCTGCAGGCGCTTGAGCAGCATCCGCGCCCCGAGCCCCATCCCGGTGAGCTCCTCGTTGAGGTACTCGGCGGCCCACGACACGAGGCCCGGGTCGACGGGCTCGTCGAACGTGAAGATGCGCTTGGACACCCCGCCGGTCGAGGTGATGATCACGACCATCAGCACCTGCGGCTGGAGCGTGAGGACCTCGATGTGACGGATCTCGGCGGTCTCGAGCGGCGGCGCGGTGACCATCGCCAACAGGTTCGTGACCTGGCTGAGCGTCTCGGTGGTCGCGCGCATCGCCTCGTCGACCTCGTGGCGGACGAGGTCGAGCTCGAGCCGCGGCCGGCGGACGAGCTCCTTGCCGCCGGTCTTGTCGAGCAGGTGGTCGACGAAGTAGCGGTAGCCGGCGTCGGTCGGCACCCGCCCCGCCGAGGTGTGCGGGTGGGCGAGCAGGCCCTCCTCCTCCAGCATCGCCAGCTCGTTGCGGACCGTCGAGGGCGCGCACCCCAGGTCCGGGTCGGCCGCGAGCGTCTTCGACCCGACAGGCTGACCGGAGTCGAGATACTCCTCGACGACCTTCCGCAGGATGAGCTGCTGGCGGGGCGTCGGCACGCCCTCCAGTCTAGGAGCGCGGTGGGCGGCCGATTCAGCGGAGATCGAGCTCGGCCTCGGCGTTCCGGATGATCTCCCGGTCGCCCTGCCGGGCGACCGTCTCGACGATCGCGCGCCCGTCGGCGACCTCCCTGACGCGGCTGGTCACCTCGACCTCCTCCTCGGGCAGGCCCATCCCGCGGAACTCGACGCTCAGGCGCCGCAGCGCGTGCGGCCCGCCGGCGGCCTCGGTCTGCGCCCGCGCGACCTGCGCCATCGTCCACAGCCCGTGCAGGATCCGCCCGGGCAGGCCGACCTGCCTGGCGAACTCCTCGTCGACGTGGATCGGGTTGAAGTCGCCGGACGCGCCCGCGTAGCGGACCGTCAGGTAGCGGTCGGGCGTCACGCGCAGCGCGGGGAGCTCGTCACCGGGCTTCATCTCAGACCTCCCGCACGATGTTGGTCCACGTGCCGACGCAGACGGTCTCGTCGCGCTGGTTGCGCGACACGGACTCGAAGACGTAGAAGCCGCGCCCGTCGCGCTCGGAGATGTCCTTGACCGACGCCTCGGTGCGGATCTCGTCGCCGGCCACGACGAGCGGTCCCCACCGGAACTCCTGGCCGCCGTGGACCATCAGCGCGAAGTCGATCCCCACCTGGGGGTCGAGGACCGCGGCGGCCAGTGCGGGCGCGGAGTAGACGACACAGAACATCGGCGGGGCGACGACGTCGGCGTAGCCGGCGCGGCGGGCCTCCTCGTGGTCGAGGTGGAGCGGGTTCGTCTCGCCGACGGCGAGCGCGTACTCCTTGACCTTCTCGCGCCCGACGGCGTAGGTGGTCTGCGGGTAGCGCTTGCCGACGGCCGCGGTGCTGACGGGCATGGGGCCGATCATGCCCGGCGGCGGGGGGTGGTATCCGCGGTCGGGGGGTGGTCGTCGTGGTCGGGGGTGGTCGTCGTGGTCGGGGGTGGTCGTCGTGGTCGGGGGTGGTCGTCGTGGTCGGGGCCTGCGGCGGGTGGTCTGCGCCTTGGCGTTTCGGGCGGTCTGGCTCGCTCCGCGCGGGGGCCGGTGGTGGCGAGCCTGGTGTGGTCTGAACGGCCGCTGGTGAGGCGGTGTGGGAGCGGGTTCGCTCCGCGCTCACCTCCCCGGCTTTCCCTCGGCGCGCGGCCGGCCGGGGCCGGCCCCGCGGCTACCCGGGGTCTGACCCCTTTCCTGGCTTCGGCGTCCACCTCGGGCCCAACCGCCACTGCCGCACGACACTCTGGTTCCAGTTCTCGGATCGGGGTCAGACCCCGCCTGCACACCCCGATCGCCGGGAGCCGGCGCGCCCCTTGGCCCGGCCGGGCCGGCGGGCGAGCGGCGGCGCGCCACCTCCGGACGGGTGTGTCGACTTGTCCCGGGATAGCCGTCATGAGTCGACACACCCCGCCGGGCCCGGGGTGGGTGTGTCGTTTCATTCCGGGATGACCGTGATGAGTCGACACACCCGCGTGGCGCTGGCGCGTCCCCGCTCGGATCGGTCCGGCGGTGTGCGTCCGCGCGGCCTCGCGCCCCGCGCCCCGCGCCCCGGCCGGCGCGGCCGCGCGCTCGGGCCCGACCCGCCCGCGCCGGGCGAGCCGGACGAAACGGTCGATCCAGCGCGCGTTTCATCCGGCTCGCTTCCCGCGGGGCCGGCCTGGACGCGCCTCGCCGGACGAGCCGGACGAAACGGTCGATCCAGCGCGCGTTTCATCCGGCTCGCTCTCCGCGGGGCCGGCCTGGACGCGCCTCGCCGGGCGAGCCGGACGAAACGGCCGGTCCAGCGCGCGTCATCCGGCTCGCTCTCCGCGGGGCCGGCCTGGACGCGCCTCGCCGGACGAGCCGGACGAAACGGTCGATCCAGCGCGCGGTTCATCCGGCTCGCTTCCCACGGAGCCGGCCTGGACGCGCCTCGCCGGACGAGCCGGACGAAACGGTCGATCCAGCGCGCGGTTCATCCGGCTCGCGCCCCACGGAGCCGACCCGCGCGCCCCCCACGAAACGAGCCGGATCAAACGGCCGCTCCAGCGCGCGTTCCGTCCAGGTCGCCGACCAGGAGGCTCCCGAACACGAACCACGCGCACACCCGACCCCGCAAGACGGCAGACCCGCCACGCCCGGCACGCACCCACCCAGCCTCACCAGCGGCAGTTCAGACCACACGACACCCCGCCACCACCGGCCCCGCACGGAGCGAGCCGGCCCGGCACCACCGGCCCCGGGCCCGGACCACCCGCCGCAGGCCACCGCCCCCTCACCCCACCGCAGCCCCGATCGCCGTCACCGCCGACGCTACGAGCAGCACGGTGACGATGCGCCCGTGCGCCCGCGGCGACAGGCGGTCGAAGATCCGGTGGCCGAGCACGCCGCCCGCCAGCACGGCGACCGGCAGCGCGACGGTCACGGTCGGGACCGTCAGCTCGCCGGCGGCCAGCAGCGTCGCGGTGGTCAGGACGCCGAGGACGACGAAGACGACCGCGAGCGTGTCGCGCATGACGCGCGGCGCCGCCGACGCGAGGTGGAGCACGAGCGGCGGGCCGCTGAGCCCGGTCGACGTCGACAGCGTCCCGGAGGCCAACCCGGCTGCGGCGCGGGAGGCAGGACGACGCGCCGGCGGCACGCGCCCGGTCCCGGCCGGGGCGAACCTGCGCTGCGCGAGCGCCGCGAGCACGAGCACCCCGACCGCGACCCGGATCGCGTCGGCCGGCACGCGCGTGACGAGCCAGGCGCCGAAGACGAGGCCCGGGAGCGCCCACAGCACCAGGAGCGTCGCCTCGCGGCCGGCGACCTGCGGGCGCTCGCGCCCGGCGGTGAGCGTCACGGTGCTGGTGAAGACGCCGGCGACCGCGAGGATGCTCACGCTCGTGACCGGGTCGGTGACGGCGACGAGGACGGGGGCGGCGACGAGCGCGAAGCCGAAGCCCGAGACCACCTGGACCGCGGCGGCGACGGCGATCGCGGCGATGATCGCGGCGGCGGACACGCCTGCTGACCGTACGACGTGGCGATCCGCGCCCGTTGCGTGGCCACGACCGCAGCGAGCACCCCGGCGGCGGCGAGGACGGTCCCCGGGCCGACGTGCTCGCCCAGGATCAGGCCGGCCCAGGTGAACGTCATGAGCGGCTGCAGGAGCTGGACCTGGCCGACGCGGGCGACGCCGCCGCGGGCCAGTCCCGCGTACCAGGCGAAGAAGCCGAGAAACATGCTCACCACCGACACGTAGGCCAGGCCGAGCCACGCGCCGGCCCCGGCGTGCAGGCCCGTCGTCGCGGCGCCGGCGACCGCGATCGGGGTCGTGAGCGGCAGCGCGACGATGAGCGCCCAGCAGATCGTCCGCGCGCCGCCGATCTCGCGCGACAGCGCGCCGCCCTCCGCGTACCCCACCGCGCAGGCCGCGATCGCGCCGAGCAGGAACACGTCCGCGACGGCGACCGCCCCGCCCGACTGCGCGAGCGTGAACGTCAGGACGATGGCCAGGCCGGCGACGGCGGCCGCCCAGAAGAGCGGCCCGGGCCGCTCGCCGGCGCGCGCCACCGCGGCGAGCGCCGTCGCCGCGGGCAGCAGCGCGACGACGACCGCGCCGTGCTGGGCCTCGCCCGTGACGAGCGCCAGCGAGGTCAGCAGCGGGAAGCCGAACACGACACCGGCGGCGACGACCGCCAGCCGCCCCCACTGGGCGCGCGTGGGCAGCGGCGCGCGGACCGCCGCGAGGTAGGCGGCCGCGAGGAGGCCGGCGATCAGCGCCCGTCCGAACGCGACGAGCCACGGGTCGAGGTCGGCGACGGCGAGCCGTGTGGCGGGCAGGGTGAACGAGAACCCGGCGACGCCGAGCAGCCCGAGCGCCAGACCTGCCCTCGCGCGGGGCGCGGCCGGCGTTATCGGCTCGGGACCAGTAGCGTTACTCGCAGCTCTCATGCCCAACGATAACGCTTTTGACCGGGTCGTGGAAGACCTCCGCGCGGCGGCGCTCACGGCGACCCCGGGCGCGCGCCTGCCGTCGGTCCGCGACCTCATGGCGCGCCACCGCGCCGGACCTCAGACCGTCCAGCGGGCGATCTCGCGCCTGGCCGAGGAGGGCCTGGTCGAGCCGCGCCCGGGCCGCGGGACGTTCGCCGCCGCGCCGCCGCCCGCCCCGGAGGGCGACGGCGCCGCCGCGCCCGACCTCGGCTGGCAGGCGCTCGCGCTCGGCGAGGCGGTCGCCGACGCGGGCGACCTGTACGCCCACCTGCGCGCCACCCCGGCGGGGGCGCTCGGCATGTCGACCGGCTACCCCGACGCCTCGCTGCAGCCGACCGGCCTGCTCGCGCAGGCGATGGCCCGCGCCGCGCGGCGGCCCGGGGCGTGGGAGAAGATCCCGACCGAGGGCGTCGAGGGCCTGCGTGCCTGGTTCGCCGCCGAGGCCGGCGGGCACTTCCGCGCCCACGACGTCGTCGTCACGCCCGGCGCGCAGGCAGGCCTGGCGACCGTCATGCGCGTGCTCCCCGCGCCCGGCGCGCCGGTGCTCATCGAGTCGCCCGGCTACCTCGGCGCGATCGCCGCGATCCGCCTCGCCGGCCGCCGGCCGGTCCCCGTCCCCGCCGACGAGGACGGCGTGCGCCCCGACCACCTCGCCGCCGCCTTCGAGGCCACCGGCGCACGGGTGTTCATCGCCCAGCCGCTGTACGCCAACCCGTCCGGCGCCGTGCTCGCCCCCGGCCGCCGCGAGGCCGTGCTCGACGCCGTCCGCGAGGCGGGCGCGTTCCTCGTCGAGGACGACTACGCGCGCGACCTGACGCTCGAGGGCGACCCGCCCGCCCCGCTCGCCGCCGACGACCCGGACGGGCACGTCGTCTACCTGCGCTCGCTCAGCAAGAGCGCCGCGCCCGGCATGCGGGTCGCCGCGATCGCCGCCCGCGGCGCCGCCGGGGCCCGGCTCCGGGCCGCCCGCGTCGTCGACGACTTCTTCGTCGCCGGGCCCCTGCAGGAGGCGGCGCTCGACGTCGTCTCCTCCCCCGCCTGGCGCCGGCACCGGCGCCAGGCGGCCGCCGTGCTGCGCGAGCGGCGCGACGTGCTCGTCGCCGCCATTCGCCGCCACGTCCCCGGCGCGCGCGTCGACCTCGTGCCCCGCGGCGGCTTCGCGCTGTGGGTCGCGCTGCCCGACGGCGTCGACGACGCCGCGGTCGCCGCCGCGGCGGCCGCGCGTGGCGTGATCGTCAGCCCGGGCCGCCTGTGGTTCCCCGCCGAGCCGCCGGGCGCGTACCTGCGCCTGTCCTACGCGTCGGCCCCGGCGCCCGACCTCGAGCGCGGCGCGCGCCTGCTCGGCGAGGTTGTCACGACGCTCGCGGGCTGACCGGCGCACGGGTGGCTACGGTCAGGGCCATGCGGCTGCTCTTCGTCTGCCTCGGGAACATCTGCCGGTCGCCGACCGCCGAGGGCGTCATGCGCCACCTCGTGCGCGAGGCGGGCCTGGAGGACCGGATCACGATCGACAGCGCCGGCACCGGCGGCTGGCACGTCGGCTCGCCGCCCGACGAGCGCGCGACCACCGCCGCGGCACGTCGCGGGATCACGCTCAGCGGCGCGGCGCGGCAGGTGACCGTCGCCGACTTCGACGCGTTCGACCTGCTGCTCGTCATGGACCGCGAGAACCACGCCGAGCTGCTGCGGCGCGCGCCCGACGACGAGGCGCGAGGGAAGGTCCGCTTCCTGCGCGAGTTCGACCCGGAGTCCCGGGCGCGCGGCGACCTCGAGGTGCCCGACCCGTACTACGGCGCCGAGCGCGGCTTCGAGGAGGTGCTCGACCTCGTCGAGGCGGCGTGCCGCGGCCTGCTCGCGGAGCTGTCGGCCAAGGTCTGACGATGCCGGCGCTGCCGCCGACGATCGCCGGCCGCGCGGCCGCCGACGCCCGGCGCGTGGCGGGCGGCGACATCAACGACGCCTGGCGCGTGGAGCTCGACGGCGGCCTCGTGGCGTTCGTCAAGACCCGCGCCGGGGCCGCGCCGGGCGAGTACGCGGCCGAGGCCCGCGCGCTGGCCTGGCTCGCCGACGGCGGCGCCCGCGTCCCACAGGTGCTCGAGGCGACCGACGAGCTGCTCGCGCTCCAGTGGCTCGAGCCGGGCGGTCTGGACGCGGCCGGCGAGGAGGACCTCGGGCGGATGCTCGCGAGGATGCACCGCGCCGGGGCGCCCGAGCTCGGCCACACCGCCGACCCGCTGCGGATCGGCCCGCTGGCGCTGCCGAACGCGCCGGCGCCGTCGTGGCCGGAGTTCTACGCCGAGCGCCGGCTGCGCCCGCTGGCCGAGCGCACCGGGATCGGCGTGGTGCACGCGGTCTGCGACCGGATCGAGGAGCTGTGCGGGCCCGCCGAGCCGCCCGCGCGCCTGCACGGCGACCTGTGGTCGGGCAACGTGCACGCGTCCGGCGGGCGCGCGTACCTCATCGACCCCGCCGCCTACGCGGGTCATCGCGAGGTCGACCTGGCGATGCTCCGGCTGTTCGGCGCGCCGTCGCGACGCACGCTCGCCGCCTACGAGGAGGTCTGGCCGCTGTCGGAGGGCCACGAGGACCGCGTCGAGCTCTACCAGCTCTTCCCGCTGCTCGTCCACGCCGCGCTGTTCGGCGGCTCGTACGTCGCGTCGGCCGAGCGGGTCGCGCGCCGCTACGCCGGCTCGAGCACGACGACGGGGATCTGACGCTCGGTGTACGTCTGGTACTCGGCGTACGGCTTGTAGACCGCGACCGCCTTCGCCCACAGCCGCTCGCGCTCCTCGCCCTCGGCCACGCGCGGGCGCACGCGCCGCCTCTCGCCGCCGGGCAGCTCGACCTCGGTCGTCCCCATCGCCATGAGGTTGTGGAACCACGCGGGGTGCCGGTCGACGCCGCCCTTCGAGGCCACGACCACGAGGTTCGGCTCGTCGGGCGTGTAGATGAGCGGCGAGACGCGCGGCTTGCCGCTCTTCCGCCCGACGTGGTGGAGCAGCAGCACCGGCGCGCCCATGATCTTCCCGCCGAGGCGCCCCTTCGTGGCCCGGAACGCGTAGAGGTTCGCGCGGGTGAAGACCTCGAAGACCTTCCAGAACGGCGAGCTCGACGGCGGTGGCTTGGGCATGCCCGGGGCGAGCGGTCAGGCCGCGAGCGGCTCGGCGGGTGCGGCGACGCCGACCCCGCCGCGGCTGAACTCGATCCCCTCGTCCTCGAGCGAGCCGAACTTCAGCAGCGCGATGTCGCGCAGGTAGTTCTGGTACAGCCGCCACGGCGCCCGCGACCCCTGCCGGGGGAACCGGTCGATCGAGCGCATGACGTAGCCGGACTGCAGGTCGATGAACGGCAGGCGCGGCTCGGACGGGTCGGGCGCCTTCGGCATCGCGATGCGGTAGCCGTGCTCGTCCATGTGCCGCAGCATCCGGCACAGGTACTCGCACGTCAGGTCGCACTTGAGCGTCCACGAGGCGTTCGTGTAGCCCAGCGCCATGACCATGTTCGGCACGCCGCTGAGCATCATGCCCTTGTAGCCGACGGTCTCGGACAGCTCGACCTCGCGGCCGTCGACCTCGAGCTCGACACCGCCGAGCGCGAGCAGGTTCAGCCCGGTGGCGGTGACGACGACGTCGGCCTCGAGCTCGGCGCCCGACGTGAGCCTCAGCCCGCGCTCGGTGAACGTCTCGATGGTGTCGGTCACGATCGACGCCTTGCCGCGGCGGATCGCCCGGAACAGGTCGCCGTCGGGGACGAGGCAGACGCGCTGGTCCCATGGGTCGTAGCGCGGGCTGAAGTGCGTGTCGACGTCGAAGCCCTCGGGGAGCTGGCGCTCGACGCCGCGGCGCAGGGCGCGCCGGACGACCTTCGGGGCGCGGCGGCTGAGCTGGTAGAACGCGGCCTGGACCGTGACGTTCTTCCACCGCGTCACCGCGTAGGCGAGCTTCGAAGGCAGCGCGCGGCGCAGGCCGTTGGCGACCGGGTCCTCGCCGGGCAGCGTGACGATGTAGGTCGGCGAGCGCTGGAGCATCGTCACGTGCGCGGCCTGCTCGGCCATCGCGGGGACGAGCGTCACGGCCGTCGCGCCGCTGCCGATCACGACGACGCGCCTGCCGGCGTAGTCGAGGTCCTCGGGCCAGTGCTGCGGGTGGATGATCGTGCCGGCGAACCGCTCGGTCCCGGGGAACTCCGGCGTGTAGCCCTCGTCGTAGCGGTAGTAGCCGGTGCACATGAACACCATGCCCGCCGTCATCTGGACGGTCTCGCCGGTGTCGGTGCGCTCGACGTCGAGCGTCCAGAGCGCGTCGGCGCTCGACCACCGGGCGGCGGTCGCGCGGTGGTTGAAGCGGATCTTCTCGACGGTGCCGTCGCGCCGGGCGGTGTCGCGGACGTACTCGAGGATCGAGGGGCCGTCGGCGATCGACTTGGCGCTCTTCCACGGCCGGAACGAGTAGCCCAGCGTGTACATGTCCGAGTCCGAGCGGATGCCCGGGTAGCGGAACAGGTCCCAGGTCCCGCCGATCGCGTCGCGCGCCTCGAGCAGCGCGAAGCTCTTGCCGGGGCACCTCTCCTTGAGGTGGTGCGCGGCGCCGACGCCCGAGAGGCCAGCACCGACGATGAGGACGTCGACGTGATCGGTGGCCATGACACGAGATCATGTCGTATTCGCCCCGCCCGCGTCGAGGACGCGCCTCGCGCACCACGCGCAACCGGGGCCCCGGCCCTGGGCCATCCGTCCATCCGCCCCGGGGAGACCGGCCCGGCGCGCCGATACCCCGGCCCATGTCCTTCCCCCGGCCCCTCCTCGTCGTGCTGCTCGCGGCGCTGCTGTGCACCGCGCTCGCGAGCTCGACCACGGTCTCCCCCGCCCACGCCTCCCACTCCGGCGCCGCCGAGGCATGGGACGAGGAGGGCTGGGACGACGACCCCGCGAGCTGGGACGAGCCCGCCCCGGACGAGGAGTGGCAGGACGCATGGGACGACGGCCGGCAGGACGAGGTGTCCGGCGGCGCGGGCGTCCCGGCCGACGCGGCCGTGCCCGCCGACCCGGCCGGCGGCCTGCCCGCGACCGGCTCCCCCGCGCCCCGGGCGGGCACGACGACCAGCGGCGCGATCAACCCGGCCAACGTCCCGTACGGCAGGCTCATCGCGCAGGCTGCGCGGCGCCACGGCGTGCCGGTCGCGCTCTTCACCGCGCTCGTCTGGCAGGAGTCGGGCTTCAAGCCCCGCGCCAGGAGCCGCGCCGGCGCCCGCGGCCTGACCCAGCTCATGCCCGCCACGGCGCGCGGGCTCGGGGTGCGCAGGATCTACGACCCCGCGCAGAACCTTTCGGGCGGCGCCCGCTACCTGGCCGCGCAGCTCGCGAGGTTCGGCAGCAAGCGGCTCGCGCTCGCCGCCTACAACGCCGGTCCCGGCGCGGTCGTCCGCCACAAGGGCATCCCGCCGTACGCCGAGACGCGCGCCTACGTCAAGCGCGTCCTGGCCTACGAGGCGCGCCTGAAGCGCGCCGGCGTGCGCTGACCTGACCCGGCGCGACCCGATCGGCCACCATCCGGCCTAGGGCTCGGGCTCGACCGGGAGGTTCTCGGCCTCGCGGGCGTCGGCCTCGCGGCGGCGCGCGGCGGCCTTCGCGTCGGCGGCGGCGCGCTCGGCGGCTCCGCGCTTGCGGGCGGCGTCGTTGCGCTTGGCGATCTCGGCCTTCTGCGCGCGCCAGGCGGCGTCGCCGCGCAGCTGGGGGGCGTCTCGGTCGGACATGGACGAACCTCGCTCTTGCTCGGAGGACAACCGGTCAGCGCAGCGCGCCGGACGGCAGGATGAAGCGCAGCGGCGTCGCCTCGGACGTCTCGACGTCGCTCGTCGGGCGGCTGTGCAGGCCACGGGACGTTCGCGGCGGCACGAGCTCCTCGGCGACCCCGCCGTGGGCCTCGATCCACGCGACGATCGCGGTGAAGTCGGCGCCGGCGGCGAGCAGCGTCGCCCGCTCGACGACCGTGCCGCCGGAGCGGTGTGGTCGGCCGAGCCGCGCGAGCAGCGTCCTGATCTCGTCGTCGTCCGGCGGGCCCGCCTCGGACGCGAGGTCCTCGGGGGCTTCGTGTCGGTCCGTCACTGGCGCCGCTCCTTCCACTCGATGCGGCGGCGGCCGCGTCCTCAGACCGTAGCGCGGATCAGGCCCGCGTCGGGCAGCGCTCGAGCAGCGCCGTCATCTCGTCGGCCGGCACCGGGCGGCCGAGGTGGAAGCCCTGGCCCAGCTCGCAGCCCATCGCGCGCAGGCGCTCGACCTGGTCGCCGCGCTCCAGGCCCTCGGCCACCGTCCGCAGCCCGACCGTGCGGGCGAGGTCGACGATCGACCGGACGAGCGGGCCCGCCGAGTCGAGCGCGTTCATGAACGAGCGGTCGATCTTCAGGAAGTCCACGTCGAACTGGTGCAGGTGCGCGAGCGAGGAGGCGCCGGTGCCGAAGTCGTCGATCGCGACGGCGACGCCCAGCTCCTTGACCCGCGTGAGCTGGTCGAGCGTGTGGCCGACGTCGCCGGCGAGCGCGCCCTCGGCGATCTCGAGGATGAGCGCGTGGCCCGGCAGGCCGTGGGCGGCGAGCGCGCGCTCGACGGCCGGCGCGAACAGCTCCGACCGCAGCTCGGCGGACGACACGTTGACGCCCATCCCCAGCCGCGGCGCCGGGCCCGCGCGCCAGATCGCGTGCTGGGCGAGCGCGCGGTCGAGCACCCAGGCGCCGATCTCGTCCATGAGCCCCATCTCCTCGGCGATCGGCACGAAGACGGTCGGCGGGACGAGCCCGCGCTCGGGGTGGCGCCAGCGCAGCAGCGCCTCGACGCCGGCGATGGCGCCGTCGGCGAGGTCGACGACCGGCTGGTAGGCGAGCGAGATCTGTCCGCCGGCGAGCGCGGCCTGCAGGTCGCTCTCCACCGCGACGCGCTCGCGCAGCGCGGTGCGCATCGACGGGTCGAACTCGGCCCAGTGCCCCCGGCCGTGGTGCTTGCCGCGGTACATGGCGAGGTCGGCGTCGCGCAGCAGCTCGTCGGGGTCGGCGTCGCCCCCGCCGGCGTACGCGATGCCGATCGTCGCGCCGACCGAGACCTGGCGCCCCTCGATCTCGAACGGGTGGCGCATCGCGGCGATGATCCGCTCGGCGACGGCGGGCGCGTCGACCCGCGTGCGGTCGTGGTGGAGCAGGATCGCGAACTCGTCGCCGCCGAAGCGCGCGACGGTGTCCGAGGCCCGCACCGAGCGGGAGAGCCGCTCGGCGACGAGGCGCAGGAGCTGGTCGCCGGCGGCGTGGCCGATGCTGTCGTTGACCGCCTTGAAGCGGTCGAGGTCGACGAACAGCACGGCAACCTCCCCGCCCTGGCGCGCCGCGAGGGCCAGCGCCTGCTCGAGACGGTCGGCGAAGAGCGCCCGGTTCGGCAGGCCGGTCACCGGGTCGCGGTAGGCCTCCTCCATCGCCTCGACGGTCCGCGCGTCGGTGAGCGCGATGCTCGCGTGGCGGGCGAACGCCTCGATGAGCTCGCGCTCGGAGGCGTCGAGCGGCGCGTCGGGCGTGACGGTCGCGACGAGCGCGCCGGCCGGCCGGCCGTTGACGTGCACGGGCGCCGCGAACGTGTGCTCGGCGTCCCCGGGGCCGCCGTGGCCGGCGCGGGCGGCGACGATCGGGCGCGCCGGGTCGTGCGGGTCGTCGAGGACGAGCGCGACCGGGCGGTCGCCGACGAGCGAGCTCGCCTCGCGCGTGACCGCCGCGAGCACGTCGGAGAGCGGCGCGCGCTCGGAGATCGCGCGCTGGATGCCGAGGAGGCTCTCGAGCAGCCGCTGCCGCGTCTCGAGCGCGTTGCGCAGCTCGCGCTCGGCCTCCAGGGCGCCGATCATCCGCAGGCTCAGGCCCAGGCCGCTCGCCATGCCGAGCAGCAGGTTGCGCTCGCCCGTGGTGAACGGCTCGTGCAGCCGCAGGACGACCAGCCGGCCGCGGGTGCCCTCGCTCCAGCGCGCGGCGGCCACGTGTGCGCGGCCGATGCCGGGCAGCTCGAACTCGCCGCGGGACGCCTCGGCGAGGCCGGGCGGCACCTCGCCGTCCGCGAAGCCGATCGTCGCGCGCACCTCGCCGTCGAGGACGACCACGCCGAACTCGGCGTTGAACTCCTCGGCCGCCATCTCCGCCGCGATCGCGATCGCGCCCTCGACGTCGGAGGCGCGGCTGACCGCCGCGAGGAACTCGACGAGGTAGTGCGGTGAGGCGTCCATCTCCCTCATGGCCTCAGGCGAACGCGAGGACGACGAGGCTGGCGTTGTGCACCCCGCGCGAGCCGCGGGTGCGGGCGATCTCGCCGTACGTGTAGAAGCCGCCGACCGGAACGCCGGGAGCGCGCTCGGCGATGAGCTCGACCTCGCGGGCGAGGCCCTCGTCGCCGAGGATCGTGCGGCGCGCGACGCAGTCGAACGCGATGATCCCCCGCGGAGCGTGCCCCTCGAGCATCCCCAGGGCGGCGTCGCACGCGTCGACGGTGCCGGCGAGCACGCTCTCGGCGTCGCCCTCCATGATCGAGATCAGCGTGCCCTGCGGGACGTCGCCGCACATGAGCGAGCGCTCGTCGAGATCGGCGCCGAGCGCCGCGCGGATGTCCTCGCCCCCGGGCCGGGTGAGGCCGAGCGGATAGTGCAGCCCGATGCGGCGCAGCTCGTCCGCGTCGAGGACCGTGGCGTCGGCGCCGGTCCGCCGCGCGTAGACGTCGAGGGCGGGCTCGTCGTCGAGGCTGAGCACGCGCTCGCCCCGGCTCTCGGTCACGACGTGCGGCTCGCCGAGCGGGCGCCACCCGTGGCCGACGCCGATCCCGATCGGGGCGTCAGAGCCGATCGCCAGACGACCGCGCCGGTCAGCACGTCCTCTCCGTGGAGCTGGTGGGTCTCGCGCATCGCCAGGTCGTCCCCCGCCGCGCCGCCCACGAGCCGGACGCCGGCGCCCACGACGGCGTACGCGCCGCGGATCACCCCGCTGCGGTCGCCGGTCAGGCCCTCGGTGATGAGCAGCAGCGCGCGGTGCGGGCGGGAGATGCCCTCGATCGCGGCGGCGACGGTCGCCCCTGCCTGACGGGCGCCGTCGGCGAGCGAGGCCCGCGCGGTCCGGACGTCCAGGCCGTCCCCGCCGAGCGCGACGACGACGACGTTGCCAGAGCCGGCGACGGTGCCCGCGATCTCGCCGGCGGTCGTGCACCCGGCGACCTGCGCCTCCGGCGCCTGCGTGCGCAGGGCGGCGCCGATCGCGCCCAGGTCGTGGCGCGGGGTGGCGAAGACGAGCAGCAGGCGGGCGGAGCGCCCGGCGAGGGCGGCGCCGGCTGCCTCACGGGCGGCGTCCGCGGCGTCCTGCGACGCCGACGAGCCGACGCCGACCCAGCGATCACCGCCGGCGGAGGGCGGTTCGGGTGTCATGCGGACTGCTTCGGCCGATCGACCGAGGGCCGGACACCCGATTGGACGATCGGTCGCGGCGACGCGAGCGGTGTTCTAGACGGCTCCGGGCCCCGTCTAGGACTTCGCGGCGGCGTTGTCGCCCAGCTCGAGCACCGCCAGGAACGCCTCCTGCGGGACCTCGATGCGCCCGACCTGCTTCATGCGCTTCTTGCCCTCCTTCTGGCGCTCGAGCAGCTTGCGCTTGCGGCTGATGTCGCCGCCGTAGCACTTCGCGGTCACGTCCTTGCGGTAGGCCTTGACCGTCTCGCGGGCGATGATGTGCGAGCCGATCGCCGCCTGGATCGGCACGTCGAACTGCTGGCGCGGGATCTTCTCGCGCAGCTTCTCGGTGAGCGAGCGGCCCGCCGCGTACGCCTTGTCGCGGTGGACGACCATCGACAGCGCGTCGACCGGGTCGCCGCCGAGCAGGATGTCGAGGCGGACCATGTTCGACGGCCGCATGCCGGTGATCTCGTAGTCGAACGAGGCGTATCCGCGGGTGCGCGACTTGAGCTGGTCGAAGAAGTCCAGGACGATCTCGGCGAGCGGCAGGTCGTACTGGATCTGCACGCGCTCGGCCGACAGGAAGTGCATGCCGACGTGCTCGCCGCGACGCTCCTGGCAGAGCTCCATCACCGCGCCGATGTCCTCCTTGCGGCACAGGATCGACCCGCGCACGTACGGCTCGCGGACCTCGGCGATACGTGCCGGGTCGGGCATGTCGGACGGGTTGTGGACCTCGACGGTCGAGCCGTCGGTGAGCGTCAGCTCGAACGACACCGACGGCGGCGTGGCCATGAGCTCGAGGTCGTACTCGCGCTCGAGGCGCTCGCGCACGATGTCCATGTGCAGCAGGCCGAGGAAGCCGCAGCGGAAGCCGAAGCCGAGCGCGTCCGACGTCTCGGGCTCCCAGCTCAGCGCGGCGTCGTTGAGCGTGAGCTTCTCCAGCGCGTCGCGCAGGTCCGGGTAGTCCTCGCCGTCGATCGGGAACAGGCCGCAGAACACCATCGGCTTGACCTCGCGGTAGCCGGGCAGCGGCTCGGTCGCCCCGCCGTCCTTCGTGGTCAGCGTGTCGCCGACGCGCAGCTTCGTGACGTCCTTGACACCGGTGATGAGGTAGCCCACCTCGCCGATGCTGAGCTGGTCGGCGGGCGTCATCGCCGGCGTGAAGAAGCCGATGTCGTCGATGTCCGCCTGCGTGCCCTCCTGCATCGCGCGGATCGCGTCGCCCTTGCGGAACGTCCCGTCGACGACGCGGATGTACGCGACGACGCCGCGGTACTGGTCGAACTCCGAGTCGAAGATCAGCGCACGGGGCGGCGCGCCGGGGTCGCCCTCGGGCGGCGGGATCCGCTCGACGATCCGCTCGAGCACCTCGACGACGCCCTCGCCGGTCTTGCCGCTGATGCGCAGGATGTCGTCGGGGTCCTCGCCGATGAGGTCGGCGACCTCGGTCGCGACCCGGTCGGGCTCGGCGCCGGGCAGGTCGATCTTGTTCAGGCACGGGATGAGCTCGAGCCCCGCGTCGATCGCCAGGTACGTGTTCGCGACGGTCTGCGCCTCGACGCCCTGCGAGGCGTCGACGACGAGCAGCGCGCCCTCGCACGCCTGCAGCGACCGCGAGACCTCGTAGGTGAAGTCGACGTGGCCGGGCGTGTCGATGAGGTGGAACTGGTAGGTCTCGCCGTCGCGCGCGGTGTAGAAGACGCGCACCGCCTGCGACTTGATCGTGATGCCGCGCTCGCGCTCGAGCTCCATCGAGTCCAGGAGCTGCGCGCGCATGAGCCGCGGATCGACGGACTTGGTCAGCTCGAGGATGCGATCGGCGAGCGTCGACTTCCCGTGGTCGATGTGGGCGATGATCGAGAAGTTGCGGATGTGCGACGCGTCGGCCACAGCCGCTCAGCATAGGAGCGGGCCCTGCCGCGCTACCGGCGCAGACGGCGGAGGACGAGGCCCTGCACGTAGCGGGCTTCCTCGACCCGCAGCGCCAGGACCGCGGCCGCGTACACGGCGACGCCGGCGGTGAGCGCGGCGCCGACCGCGACCGCCTGCGCGGCGACCGACGTGCCGAGCGCCTCCTCCAGCCCCCGGTGCACGATCCACGCGACGGCGCCGAGCGCGGCGGCCGCGAGCGTCATCCGCGCGACCGCGACCGCCGTCCTGCCCGCCTCCAGCCGGCCCGCGAGCTCGCGCCGCAGCGCCCACGCCTGCAGCCCGGTCGTGGCGGCGGTCGACACGACGGTGCCGAGCACGATCCCCGGGATCCCGAACGGCGCGTAGAGGGCGACGCTCACCACGATGTTCACGAGCAGGCTCGCGACCGCGATCCGGGTCGGCGTCCACGGCTGCTGGAGGCTGAAGAACGTCCGCGTGAGCAGGAGGTTCGCGCCGCTGAACGGGAGGCTGAAGCTGAACCAGAACAGCGCGGACGCGACGCGGTCGGTGTCGGCGGGCCCGAAGTCGCCGTGCTCGTAAACCAGGCGCGTGATCGGCTCGGCCAGCACGAGCGTGAACGCCGCGGCCGGGATGAGCATGAGGAAGATCTGGCGCGTGCCGGTCGCGTTCAGCGCGCGCAGCCCGTCGCGGTCGGCGCGCGCGGCCAGGCGGCTGAGCGCCGGGAACAGCACGGTCGCGATCGCGACGCTGAAGATCCCCTGCGGGAGCATGTAGATGCGGAACGCCGCGTCGATCGCCCGCGGCGCCTGCTCGGAGACCAGCGAGCCGAGCACCGAGTTGATGATGAGGTTGAAGTTGATGAGCCCCAGGCCGATCGTCACCGGGAGCATGAGCACGAGCACGCGCTTGACGCGCGGGTCGCGCAGGTCGAACGACCACTCGAGGCGGAACCCGAGCCGGCGCAGCACCGGGATCGCCATGAGGAGCTGCACGACGGTGCCGGCGACGACGCCGATCGCGTAGGCGTACAGCTCCTCGTCGCCCTCGAACCACGCGCGGCCGAAGACGAGGAACCCGAGGATCACGAGGTTCCACACGACCGGCGAGAGCGCCGGGATCGTGAAGTGGTCGTAGGCGTTGAGGATCCCGACGAGCAGCCCGTTCACGCCGAGCAGGACGACGATCGGGAACATCACCTGGGTCAGGCCGCCGGTCAGCTCGTCGAGGCGCTCGGTGAACTCGTCGCCGGTGAACAGCGGCATCACAGCCGGCGCGGCGATCATGAAGATCACGGTCAGCGAGCCGAGCACGCCGAGGATGAGGAACAGCAGCGTGCTGGCCAGGCGGAACGCCTCGCGGCGCCGGCGCTTCTCGAGCAGCTCGGTGAAGACCGGGACGAACGCGGCGCTCAGGGCGGCGTCGGCGAACAGGCTGCGCAGCAGGTTGGGAACCTGGAAGGCGAGCGTGAACGCCGAGAACGGGCCGCTCGTGGCGAAGTAGCTCGAGGCGACGATCTCGCGCGCGAGGCCCGCGATCCGGCTGAGGCCGGTCGCGACGCTGAAGATGACGGTGTTGCGGGCGATGCGGGGCAGGGCGCGCGGTATATTGCACGGCTTCGCATGGCCAACATCGCTTCCCAGATCAAGCGCAACGCGAGGACCGAGCGTGAGCGGCTCGAGAACCGCCGCTACACGTCGACGATCAAGACGTACTTCCGCCGGCTCGAGGCCGCCGTCGCCGAGGGCGACGAGGAGAGGGCCGACGCCGACTTCCGGAAGCTCGTCTCGACCATCGACAAGGCGGTCAAGCGCGGCGCGCTGCATCGCAACACGGGCGCCCGCAAGAAGGCCCGCGCGGCCCGTATCCGCAAGGGCGCCGGCGCGGCCGCCTAGCCGCTCCGCCGACGTCCCGCGTCCCGTCCAGACGCCCGGCCCGTGCCGGGCGTTTCGTCGTTCTCGGGGGCCGTTCGGGGCAGGCGCGCGCGCGAGCGCGCCGGGCGATCACCCGCCTAGCGGCGGAGCGTGAGCGTCTTCGAGCTCTTCACGGTCCGCTCGGGCAGGTCGATCTCGGCGCGCAGCCGGACCTGGACCCGGCGCGTGCGGCGCAGGGCGCTGCGGACCTCCTGGGAGAGCTTCAGCCGGACCGTGCCCTCGCGCCGGACGCGGGCGCGGCCGAGCGTCGTGCCGCGGATCTTCAGCTTCCGGGCGTCCTTCTGCGAGACGGTCAGGCGGACGATGCCGCTGCAGTCGTCCGGGCAGGCGATGCGGAGGGTCAGCCCGCGGCGCAGGAGCGTGGCCAGGCGCGGCGTCTTCAGCCGGATCGAGGGGCGGCGCTCGGCGGCCGTCGCGGCGCCCGGCGTGTCGGGGGTGGCGGCCCGCGGCGGCGCGGACGGGATCGCGGGGCGCGGCGGGTGCGGCGCGGGCCGCGCCGCCGGCGGCGGCGTGGGTGCCGGCGCGGGGGCGGGGCGCGGCGCCGGGGCCGGGGCGGGCTTGGCCGGGCTCGTCGCGCGCGGCTCCTCCTCCGGGTACGTGACGACGGGCGGCGTCTCCACCCGGGGGTCGCTGATGACCGCGAGCGGGCCGAAGCGGCGGCCGGCGATGCCGGTGAACGACGACCACGCGCTGACGACGCGCATGCGGGCGATGACCTGCGGGGTCGTCAGGCCGGCGCACGGTCCGGGTTCGCCCGCCTCGCCCTTGCAGAGCGCGACGAGCGCGGCGACGTGCGGCGTCGCCATGCTCGTGCCCGACATCACCGCGTAGGGGGCGCCGCCGCCGCGCCTGGTCGAGGCGACGCACGTGCCGGGCGCGGCGACGAGGTGGTTCTCGTCGGCGGCCTTCGTGGCGTAGTTGCTGAACGGCGCCGCCGTGTCGTCCGCGACGCCGCAGGCGGGGCCCTCGCCGCCGGGCCTGCCGTCGGTGTCGGCGATGGCGGAGACCGTCAGGACCTCGCGGTAGGCGGCCGGAAGCTCGCGGGTGGCCGGGGCCGCGAAGTCGGCGCCGGAGTTGCCGGCGGCGACGACCGGTGTGACGCCCGCGTTCGCCAGGCGGCAGAACGCCTGGTGCTCGTAGTCGGTCTTGCAGGTCGAGTAGGGCCCGTGGCCGCCGAGGCTGAAGTTCGCGACCGTGATGTTCTTCGCCGCCGCGTGCCGGAGCACCCATTCGATCCCGCACAGCAGCGACGCGCTCGTCCCGCGGCCGTTGCGGTCGAGGACCTTGACCGCGTAGAGCTTCGTCCCGGGCGCGACGCCGACGACGCCGGTGCCGTCGTTCTTCGCGCCGATCGTGCCGGCGACGTGCGTGCCGTGGCCGTCGGGATCGTCGTCGTCGGGCGGTGCCCCGCGGGCGATGCAGTTCTCGCCCGGCTCGACGTCGAGGTCCGGGTGGTCGAGGTCGACGCCGGTGTCGAGGACCGCGACGGCGCCGCTCGCCTGCTCGCGCGCCTGGCCGCGCTCGAGCTGCGTGATGCGCCGCACGCCGGCCGGGACGTAGTCGCCGTCGAGCGCCTCGGTCACGGCGGTGGCGCGGAACGTGCGCACCGGGATCACGTCGGCGACCTCGGGGTCGGCCTCGAGCCTGGCGACCTGGCGCGGCGTGAGGTCGGCGGCGAAGCCGTCGAGGACGCGGTCGTAGGTCTGGTCGGCCTCGAAGCCGAGCTTGCGCTCGCGCTCGGCGGTCTCCGCGGCAGGGGTGCGATCGGGGCTCTCGAGCACCACGATCTTCTCGGCGCCCTGGGCGGCCGGCGCGGCGGCGAGCAGCGTCAGGACGACGGCGAGCGCGGCGGTCGGGGGACGGCGCACAGACGGTGGATCGACCATGCGTCCAGCGGGTTGAGGGCCGCGGTCAGGCCGCTGACGCGGGATTTCCTGACCGGCCGGGCGTCCTTACGCGGCGATCGCGTCGATCGTCTGCAGCGCGACGGTGTCGTCCTCGAGCTCCTGGCCGCCGCGGCTGGCGAGCTCGAGGTCGGCGAGCGCCTCGAGCGCGCGCCGGAGGGCGTCGACGTCGGACCGGCGCGCCTCCTGGATGCGCCGGTCGGCCATCCACGGCGGCATCTTGCTCGACTGCTTGATCTGCGCGGGCGACTCGCCGGCCTCCAGGCGCTCGGCGATGCCGAGGACGTCGCGCACGCGCCGGGCCATGAGCGGGACGAGACGGGCGAGCGACTCGCCCTGCGCCCGCAGCTCGAGGTACGTCCGCGTGGCGGTGCGCCGGTCGCGGGCGACGAGCGCGTCGACGAGCGACCAGACCTGCTTCTCGGCCGAGTGGGCGACGACCGCCTCGACCTCCTCGATGCCGAGCGAGGCGCCCCGGCCGTGCTCGATCGCGAGCTTCTCGAGCTCGCGGAGCAGCCGCTGGCGCCGGTCGCCGACCGCGGCGACGAGCGCCTGCGCGGCGGTGGTGTCGATCGTGACCCCGAGCCGCGTGGCCTGGTCCTGGACCCAGCGCGGCAGCTCGCGAGCCTTGAGCGTCTGCTCGGCGCTGACGTCGCCGCCGATCGCCTTGACCGCGGCGTGCAGCGCCTTCGGCGCCTTCATGCGCCCGTCCTCGCGGGCGAAGAACGCGACGGTCGTCTCGGGGTCGAGGTGCTCGAGCACCGGCACGAGGTGGCGCTTGACGTCGGCGTCCTTCCAGCGCTCGACGCCGTCGACGATGACGAACCGGCGCCCGATCGCGAACGTCATCGCGCTCAGCGTGCTCGCGGCCGCCTCGGGGGTCGCGTCGTCGCCCTCGAGCACCTCGGCGCCGCTGGACCCGGGGGTCTGCTCGGCCATCGTCCGCAGGCGCGCGCGGCGCTCGCCGATCCGGCCGTGGTCGTCGCCGTGGACGAGGTACGCGGGCTTCCAGACGGGCGCCATCGGCGAGTGAGGCTACCGACGGCCGCCGATGCCGCAGCGCCGGGACCGGGCGGGCGCGCGGCGCGGCGGCGTCACGGCCCGAGCGGGACGCGGATCGTGCCGTCGCGGTCGGTGCGGCGCACGTCGGGGACCGAGCGCAGCGCGGCGAGCGTCTCGGGCGCCGGGTGGCCGTAGGTGTTGCGTCCCACGGGGATGAGCGCGGTCCGTGGCGTGAGCTCCTCGAGCAGCGCGGGCAGGCCCGGGTCGGCGCTGCCGTGGTGGGCGACCTTCAGCACGTCGACGTCGGGCAGGTCGAGCGGGAGCGTCACCGGCGACTCGGCGTCGGCCGTCAGGAGCGCCGAGCTCGTCGCGGTCCGCGCGACCGCGACGACCGCGGTGAGGTTCGGGTCGCCCCGGCGCTCCTCGCCGGGCGGCGGCCACAGGATCTCGACCGCGATGCGCCCGATCGAGAAGCGCCGGCCGCGCTCGGGGATCGCGCGCGGCTGGCGCGGCGGCAGCCCTTCGAAACGTCCGGTGCCACCCTCCCCGCCCCGCTCGAGCCCGGGACCGCGCCCGTCGAGCACGATCCCGACCGGGAACGCGCGCAGCAGCGCCGCGAGGTTGCCCTCGTGGTCGGCTGACGAGTGCGTGAGCACGACGACGTCCAGCGCGCGGACGCCGGATCCGCGCAGCTCCTCGACGAGCGGCGAGCCGGGCCGCCCGGTGTCGAAGAGGGCGGCGCGCCCGCCGTCCTGCAGCAGGATCGCGTCGCCCTGGCCGACGTCGAGCATCGACAGCGTCGGCTCGGCCGGCGGCGCGGGCGGTCCGGGCGCGGCGAGCAGCGCGCCCGCCGTGAGCAGCACGGCGAGCGGGAAGATCGTCGCCCACCGCGGCCGCAGCGGCGGCGGCACCCCCTTCGCCCGGGCCTCGACCGGCCACGGGCCGGCGCGCGCGAGCGACGACCGGACGAGCCAGCGCCGCGACCGCTCGCCGAGCCGCACGAGACACAGCGCGCCGAGCGCCGCGTAGACCGCGACCGCCGCGGCCGGCCCGGGGAGCGCGACCGGCACGCTCGCGTGCGGCACGGCCGCCGAGGCGCGGGCGAGCGCCGCGAGGTACCCGAGCGGCACGCCGGCGACCGCGTCGAGCACGACGGCCGCCTCCCCGCCGAGGACGCCGGCGAGCGTCCCGAGCCACATCACCGGCGCCACCGCCGGGGCGGCGAGCAGGTTCGCCGGTAGCGACACGAGCGACGCCTGCTCGAAGTGCAGCGCCATGAGCGGCGCGGTCCCGAGCGTCGCCGCGATCGTCAGCGCCCCGGCGTCCGCCGCCGCATCGGCGAACGCGGCCCGCAGCCGGCGACCGCCGGCGCGCATCCGCGCGCGGTGCCGCGCGTCGCCGGCACGGGTCGGGCCGGCCGCGACGGCCTCCGCCCGGGCGGCGCGGACCGCGACGTGCTCGTCGAGCGCGATGGCCGGGCCCCGGAGCAGCCTCCGGAGCCGCGCGTGGAGCGCGAGGATCGAGATGACCGCCGCGAAGCTGAGCTGCCAGCCGACGTCCTCGCAGGCGCGCGGGTCGAGCGCGAGCGTCACGGCCGCCGCGAGCAGCACCGCGTACCAGCGCGAGGACGGGCGGCCGGCGAGCGCCGCGACGAGGCCCGCGGCGCCCATGACGCCGGCGCGCTGGATCGACGGGCCGGCGCCCGCGAGCGGCACGTAGCACGCGACGGCGGCGAGCGCGAGCGCCAGCCGTGGCTGCAGGCCGATGCCCGCCGCGGTGGCCAGCGCGAGGACGAGCGTCGCGAGCAGCATCACGTTCTGGCCGCTCGCGGCGAGCAGGTGGGCCAGCCCGGACGTCCGGAACGCGTCGCGCAGGTCCTCGGGTAGCGCGTGGTCCTGGCCGAGGACCATCCCCCGCGCCAGCGCAGCGCGCTCGGGATCGAGGCCGCGCTCCAGCGCCGCCTCGGCCCTCCGGCGCACCGCGTCGACGGCCGACCGCCGGACGCGGCCCGTCGGCGCCACCTCGTCGGCCTCGAGCACCGCGTGCACGCCGCGGCGCCGCTCGAACGCCTCGCGCTCGCGCAGGTCCCGGAGCCGCCCGCGTGCGCGCACCTCCTCCCCCACCCCGGCCTCGGGGACCCGGACACGGTCGGGGACGCGGAGCAGCACGGTCTCGCCCACCGCCGTGGTCCGCCCAGGCGGCGACCCGGCGCCCGCCGGCCCGCCGGCCGGGGCGCGGGCCGCGCCGTCGCCACCGGCCCCCGTGCTCGTCCCTGGCGCCCGCGGTCCCGGCGCGCGGACCTCCGCGGTCAACCGCACCGGGACGACGGTCGTGCCGTAGGCGCGACGCTTCGGCGGCTCGGTCACGACGCCGCGGACCGTGGCGGTCGGGGCGGGCGCGAGCGCGGTGCGGTCGAGCGCGCCGGCCCGCTCCTGGGCGACCACCGCCCCGGCGACGAGCGCGACCGCCGCCCAGCCCAGCGCGAGCCCCGCCCGCGCGACCGGCACCGCGACCGAGGCCGGGCGCGCGCCGACGACCCGGTCGAGCTCGTCGTCCTCGGCGTGCTCGAGCGGCACCGCGAACGCGCCCCGCGACCGCAGGACGGCCGCGGCGGCGAGCGCGGCGACGCCGGCCGCCGCGAAGGCGGGCGCCGGGGACCGCGGTCCGGCGACGAGCCCCGCCACCAGGCCCGCGAGCGCCACGTGCCGCGGGTAGAGCGCGAGCACCGCGGGCCCGCGCGGCACGCGGAACGGCGGCGTGCGTGGCCGCGGGTTCGGGACGAGATGCGGCGCCGCCCGGACGCGCCGCCCCGTCACACCGTCACCTGCTCACGCAGGCTCGCGAGCCGCTTCTCGCCGATGCCCGGGACGTTCGCGAGGTCCTCGACGGTGCCGAAGCCGCCGTGCTGCTCGCGGTACTCGAGGATCTTCTGCGCCGTCGCCGGCCCCACGCCGGCGAGCGTCTGGAGCTGCTCGAGCGTCGCGGTGTTGAGGTTCAGCGGGACGCCGGGACCGGCCCCGCCGGCCGCCGCGCCGCCGCCCGCACCGCCGGCCCCCGCCGTCCCCGCGCCCGGAGCCCCCGCCGCCGCGCCCGCGCCACCCGGCGGCGGGGCACCCGCCGCCGCGCCGCCCCGCGGCGGCCGCTCAGGAACGACCACCTGCCGCCCGTCCTCCACCTTCGCCGCGAGGTTCACCGCGCCGAGGTCCGCCCGCGCCGTCGGCCCGCCCGCCCGCGCGACGGCGTCGTCGATCCGCGCCCCGGCGCGGAGCCGGTAGACGCCGGGGCGCCGGACGGCGCCCGCGACGTGCACGAGCACCGGCGACGGCGCCGCCCGCTCGACCCGCACGGGCGCCGTGGCCGGCGCGAGCGCCGCCGGCGACGGCGTGCGGGTCAGCCACCGCACCGCGAGGACCGCGACCACCACCGCGGCGGCGACGTACAGGATGAGCTGGCTGCGGGCGGGTGGGTCGGGCACCGCGCGCGACGCTATGTGGCGAGATCACACGGGTCTGCGCAGGGGTGTGCCGAAACCGGCGCACCGGGCGCCTACCGGCGGGTAACGTCGCCGGCTGCACCGCCAGACCGCAGGGGGAATCGACGTCGTGCCATCGTCGCGCCGAGCGCACGGAGCGCTCCTCATGCTGCTGTCCGTCCTCGCGATCGCCGCCGCGACCGGGGCTCCGGCCGCCGCGCAGAAGAAGGACGCCGCGCAGAAGAAAGCCACCGCGCGCGGGTGGACCGCCTACGACCGCCCGGCCGAGTACGGGACCGTCCACGAGCGCGACGTGAAGGTCACGATGAGCGACGGCACCGTCATCGCCGCCGACGTCATCCGCCCCGACGCCCCCGGCCGCTTCCCCGTCCTGCTCCAGCAGACGCCGTACAACAAGCAGCTCATCGGGCCGACGGGCGGGTTCGAGTGGTTCGCCGAGCGCGGCTACGCGGTCGTCATCGCCGACGTGCGCGGCACCGGCGGCTCGGGCGGCACCTGGGGCGCGTTCGACGAGCGCGAGCAGCGCGACGGGGCCGAGCTCGTCGAGTGGGCGGCCGCGCAGCCGTTCTCCGACGGCAAGGTCGGCCTGTTCGGCGGCTCGTACATGGGGCTCAACCAGCTCCTGACCGCGGCGCAGCGGCCGAAGGGGCTGCGGGCGATCTTCCCGGTCGTGCCGATGGCCGACGGCTACCGCGACATCGTGTTCTCCGGCGGGCAGATCAACAGCGGCTTCATCCCGCTGTGGCTCGGGCTCGTGACCGCCGGCAGCCTCGCCCCGCCCGCCGACGCGCTGTCCGGCGACCCGCAGGACCTCGTCCGCGCGGCGACGACGCTGCTCGCCCACGCCGGCGGGGCGCTCGACTTCCAGCTCGGCATGCTCGTGAGCGCGATCGCCGGCGGCGACACGACGTTCGACGGCCCGTTCTGGAAGATGCGCAGCCCGCTCGAGGTCGTCGACCGGATCGACGTGCCCGCGTTCGTCGTCGGCGGCCACCACGACCTCTTCCAGCGCGGCGAGCCGCTCATCTACGAGCGCCTGAAGCGTCGCGTCACCGCGCGCCTGGTCATGGGCCCGTGGACGCACGTGCAGGCCGGGCAGGGCCTGCCCGCCGACGGGCTGCCGACCACGCTCAGCGCCCTGCAGCTGCGCTGGTTCGACCGCTGGCTGAAGGGCGTCGACACGAGGGTCGCCGCGATCCCGAAGGTCACGCAGTACGTCCTCGGCGCCGGCCGCTACGAGACCCGGCAGGACTGGCCGGATCCGCGCCTGCAGCCCAAGCGGCTCCATCTCCGAGCCCAGAACAGGCTGACCACCGCCCGGCCGGACACGACCGAGCCCACCGACCGCTTCGTCCAGCAGCCGCTCAGCGGCATCTGCACCCGCAGCACCGACCAGTGGACCGCGGGCCTCGGCTCGGCGATCCCGTGCACGCGCGACGGCCGGCTCGACGAGACGACGGGCGTGAGCTACACGTCCGAGCCGCTCGAGCGCGACCTGCGGCTCGACGGCCCGATCCTGGCGAACCTGTTCGTCCGCACCACGACCCGGGACGCGGTCGTCACCGTCCGCGTCCACGACGTCGCGCCCGACGGCACCCCGACCGAGCTGACCGCCGGCTGGCTGGCCGCCTCGTTCCGCGAGGTCGACCGCGAGCGCAGCCGGTTCGTGCGCGGCCGGCTCCTGCAGCCGTGGCACCCGTTCACCCGCGAGTCCGCCAAGCCGCTCGCGCCCGGCGAGATCGCCGAGATGCCGGTCGAGGTGTTCCCGACGAGCGCGGTCATCCGCCGCGGCCACCGGCTGAAGGTGAGCGTCACGCCCGGCGACTTCCCGCACGCGATCCCGCCGCTGCCGCAGCTCCTCGACGGGCTCGGCGGCCGGGTCGAGATCCTCCACGACCCCGGGCACCCCTCGTCGGTGGTGCTGCCCCGGGTCGGCGCGCGCTGCCCGGGTCAGAAGGGCGCCGGGACCAAGCGCTGCAAGCCGCTCCCCGTGCCGCGGCTCATCCGCGGCTGAGCAGCAGCGCGACGGCCTCCTCGGGCGACGCCGCCGGCACGACGCCGTGCACGTCGTAGCCGAACCGGAGGCCGACGACGCGCTTGCCGGCCTTCAGCCCGAACGCGACCTCGCTGAGCGTCCCGTACTCGCCGCCGACCGCCACGAGCGCATCGGCGGCGCGCACGATCAGGCCGTTGCGCAGCTCGCCCAGCCCGGTCGGGATCGCGACGCCGACCCACGGGTTCGCGGCGGCCCGGTCGAGGCCGGGCAGCAGCCCGACGACGACCCCGCCCGCCTCGGACGCGCCGCGCGAGGCGGCGGCCATGACCCCGCCGAGCCCGCCGGTGACGACCGTCACCCCGCGCGTGCCGAGCAGGCGCCCGACCTCGTACGCGTCCTGCTCCTGCTCGGCCGACGGCGCGCCGGCCCCGACGACCGCGACGACGTCCACCGCGGGCGGCCCTACCTGACGACGAGGTTGACGAGCTTGCCGGGGACGACGATCTCCTTGACGATCTCGCGCCCGTCGACGTGCGACTGGACCTTCGGCAGGTCGCGGGCGAGCGCCAGCAGCGTCTCCTCGTCGGCCGAGGCCGGCGCGGCGACGCGGTCGCGGACCTTGCCGTTGACCTGCACGACCAGCTCGAACGTGTCCTGCTCGAGGAACGCCGGATCGGGCTCGGGCCACGGCTCCTCCCACACCCGCCGGCCGGTGAGCATGTGGTACGCGTCGGCCCCGACGTGCGGCGCGAACGGGAAGATGAGCGACGCCGCCGTCGCCAGCGCGAAGCGCAGCGCGCCCGGCGACGCGTCCCCGCGCTTCTCGTGCGTCAGCTCGTTGAGCAGCTCCATCACCGCGGCGATCGCGGTGTTGAACGTGAAGCGCGAGCCGCCCAGGTCGCTGCTGACCTTCTCGATCGCCCAGTTGGCCTTGCGCATGACCCGGTCGTCGTCGGCGTTGCCCTCGCCGGGCCGGGACGGCGGCGGCTCGACCGGCAGCTCGGCCGCCTCGGCGCACGTGCGCCACAGCCGCGACAGGAACCGGAACATGCCCTCGACGCCGCTCTCGCGCCAGTCGGCGTCCTGGTCGGGCGGGCCGATGAACAGGATGTACGCGCGCGCGGTGTCGGCGCCGTACCGGTCGACGATCTCGCGCGGGGAGACGACGTTGCCCTTGGACTTGGACATCTTCGCCCCGTCCTTGGTGATCATCCCCTGCGTGAACAGGCGCGCGAACGGCTCCTGGACGTCCAGGTGCCCGAGGTCGGTCAGCGCCTTGCAGAAGAACCGCGCGTAGAGCAGGTGCAGGATCGCGTGCTCGACGCCGCCGATGTACTGGTCGACCGGCATCCAGCGGTCGACCGCCTGGCGCGCCCACGCCGCCTCGTCGTTGCGCGCGTCGCAGTAGCGCAGGAAGTACCAGGACGAGTCGACGAACGTGTCCATCGTGTCGGTCTCGCGCCGCGCCTCGCCCCCGCACTGCGGGCACGTCGTCCGCACCCAGTCCTCGGCGGCCGCCAGCGGCGATCGGCCCTTGGGCTTGTAGTCGCTGATGTCAGGCAGCTCGACCGGGAGCTGGTCCTCGGGCACCGGGACCATGCCGCACTGCGTGCAGTAGACGATCGGGATCGGGCAGCCCCAGTAGCGCTGGCGGCTGAGCAGCCAGTCGCGCAGGCGGTACGACACGGTCGCGTGGCCGCGGCCCTGGCGGTCGAGCCACTCGACGATCGCCTGCTTGGCGTCGGTCGCGAGCATGCCGGTGAACTCGCCGGAGTTGACGAGCGTCTCGCCCTCGGTGTGCGAGACGTACGCCCCGTCCTCGGGCATCTCGGTGCCCTCGGGCGGCTGGACGACCTGGCGGATCGGCAGGCCGAAGGCCTTCGCGAAGTCGTAGTCGCGCTGGTCGTGCGCGGGCACCGCCATGACCGCGCCGGTGCCGTACTCGAGCAGCACGTAGTCGGCGACGAACATCGGGATCTGCTCGCCGTTGACGGGGTTCGTCACCGTGCGGCCCAGCGGCACGCCGGTCTTCGGCCGGTCGGCCGCGCCGCGGTCCTCGTTGCTCGCAGCGGCGGCGTGGTTGACGTAGTCGCGGACGGCCTGCTCGTGCTCGGTCCCCTCGGCCAGGCGCAGCACGTCCGGGTGCTCGGGGGCCATGACGAAGAACGTCGCGCCGAACAGCGTGTCCGGGCGCGTCGTGAACACCGGGTAGTCGATCCCCAGCTCCTCGCAGCGGAACACGACCTCGGCGCCCTCCGAGCGGCCGATCCAGTTGCGCTGCATCGTCTTGACGTGCTCGGGCCAGTCGATCGTGTCGAGGTCGTTCAGCAGCCGCTCGGCGTAGTCGGTGATGCGGAAGAACCACTGCTCGAGCTGCCTGGACTCGACCTCCCAGCCGCAGCGCTCGCAGCGCCCGTCGACGACCTGCTCGTTGGCGAGCACGGTCTGGTCGTTCGGGCACCACTTGACCGCCGCCTCGCGGCGGTACGCCAGCCCGGCCTTGAAGAACTGCAGGAAGATCCACTGCGTCCACCGGTAGTAGGCGGGCTCGTGCGTGCCGAACTCGCGCGACCAGTCGATCGAGATGCCCCAGCGGCGGAACTGGCGCTGGAACTCGCGGATCGCGGCGTCGGTCGACTCGCGCGGGTGCTGGCCGGTCTTGATCGCGTGGTTCTCGGCGGGCAGGCCGAACGCGTCGTAGCCCATCGGGTGCAGCACGCGCCGGCCGGTGCGGCGGTGGTAGTGCGCGACCGCGTCGCCGACCGAGTAGACCTTCAGATGGCCGATGTGCGGCTCGCCGCTCGGGTACGGGAGCATCTCGAGCACGTACGACGAATCGCCCGTCTCGTCGTTCGAGACGTGCCAGGTCTGCTCGTCCTCCCACACCCGCTGCCAGCGGGGCTCGATCTCCTTGGGGTCATAGCGGTGCTCGGCCATCACCCAGGAGCATAGGGTCGAGCACGTCACGCGATGAATCCCGCGCGCGCACGTGACAGCGTTCGTGCGACCGGCGGTCGGCGTATCCGTACGCTTTTTCCATGGACGACCGCGCCGCCGCGCACGTCGCCGAGATCCTCGCCGCGGCCGAGCAGGCCGCCGAAGAGCTGCGCCTGGACGCCGAGCGCCGCATGCGCGAACGGATCGCGGAGGGCGACCGGGCGGCCGAGAACCGGGTGCAGGCCGCCGAGGCCGAGGCGCTGGAGATCCTCGCCAACGCGCAGCAGGAGGCCGAGAAGGTCCTCGCCGAGGCGCGCCGCCAGGCGGAGGCCGAGCTCGAACAGGCCCGCCGCCGCGCGCGCGAGATCGTCGACGAGGCCGGCGCCGTGTCGCGCGAGGTGCTGCGCGACGGGACCGAGCTGTCGGGCAACCTGCGGGAGCTGTCGACCTCGCTGCGCACGAACGCCGAGCTGCTGCTGCGCGACATCCGCCTCGCCCACGCGGAGATGACCGCCCGCCTGGACCAGGCCGCGCCGCCGGACACCCGCCGGTCGTCGAGCGCGAGCATCGACGACCTGGACGTCCCGGAGTTCCACCCGGGCCGCTGAGCGGCGGCTCAGACGATCGCCAGCGCGCCGCGGACGGCGACGCCGACGGTGACGAGCGCCGCGGTGCAGACGGCGCCGAGGAGCCACCGCTCGCGCGCCGAGGGCGCGGGGGCCGGCGTCTCGTCGGGCTGCGGCCGGGCGCCGGGCGTGGTGTCGCGGTCGCCGAGGTCGACCGAGCCGCGCCGGGGCCGTGCGAGCACGAGCGGGCGCTCGGCCGCCCAGACGCGGGCGGCGACGGCGATGAGCGCCGCCTCGGCCGTGATGTCTCCGAACCCGAACAAGCGTGTGGTCCTCCACCGAGCAACTTGCTCAGATCGCTGAGCAAGGCGAACGCTCCCACTCCGGGGCCGGATGAACAAGGTCGTACATCCGTCCAGGGTCGCTTCCCGCGCGCGGGGAGCGCCTGCGGCGGGCTACGCCGCGGCGGGGAGCTCGGCCTTCGGCGCCGCGTAGTCGCGGACGCGCCGCTCGAACGCGAGCTCGGTCTCGAAGTCCGTGTCGTCGGTGTGCTGGAACGCGAGGTCCTGCTGCTCGAGCACCTGGATGAAGATCTCGACGAGCTCGGCGTCGAGCTGGGCCCCCGCGACGCGGCGCAGCTCGGCGATCGCCTCCGCGCTCGACACCGGGTTGCGGTACGAGTCGCGCGAGGTCATCACGTCGTAGGTGTCGGCGATCGAGATCATCCGCGCGATGAGCGGGATGTCGTCGCCGGCGAGCCCGCGCGGGTAGCCCCGGCCGTCGATCCGCTCGTGGTGGCACCAGATGATGTCCGCGACCGGGCCGTAGCCCTCGACCTCGCGGACGACCTTCGCGCCCTGGTACGGGTGCATCCGGATGAGCTGCCAGTCGTCGTCGTCGAGCTTGGAGTCGGCGAGGAGGATGTGGTCGGGCAGGATGAACTTGCCGATGTCGTGCAGCAGGCCGGCGGTGTGGGCGAGGTCCTGCTCCTCCGGCGTGCAGCCGGCCGCCTCGGCGATCGCGCGCGCGTACCGGGCGACCGCGGCGCTGTGGCGGGCGGTCATCTGGTCGCGCATCGACAGCGTGCGGAGCATCGCGGTGAGCACGCCGACCTGCAGCGAGGCGAGCTGCTCGGTGCGCCGCTCGAGCTCCTCCCCGCGCTGCTGGGAGAGGATCAGCTCGCGGTAGAGGTACAGGTAGAGGAAGAACAGCACGACGAGCATCGCGAGCGCGGCGGGGCCCAGCGACGCCTCGGCGTAGATGATCGACGACGCGAGCAGCACCATCGCCGCGTCCGACGGCAGGAGCGGGATGAGGACCTTGCGGATGTGCTCGCGCACCGACGTCCCGTCCACGAGCGCGAACGCCCCCACCGTGATGACCGTGTTGACGGCCTGGGCGACGACGAACCCGGCGACGACGGCGATGACGAACTCGAACTGGTCGGGCGTCGTGCCGAGGCGGTTCGCGACGCCCTCGATGACGAGCCCGCCGACGAGCGGGAACGCCATGTAGTTGGCCAGGTTGATCGGCGCGGCGGCCAGGCGCGGGCGGTAGCGCAGGAACCAGATGAGCGTCCCGAGGACGCCGAGGAGCGCCGCCTGGGTCGGCCCGAGCACGGCCATGGCCACGACGAGGCCGAGGAAGTTGCCGGAGATCGAGACCTTCTTGAACTCGATCTCGATGAGGTCCGCTCCGACGACGAGGGCGAGGAGCGTGACGAGGAGGACAGGATCCCAGTCGCCGCGATCGACGAGCGCCACCGCACCGGCGATGGACGCAAGGAGGATCAGCGAGGCGCCGCCGCAGACGAGCCTGTCACGGGATGACACGTCTCCTTCATCGACAGGCGCGCCCGAAAACTGAGCGGGGGCGACATGCCTTGCACGGCATCGTCGCCCCCGCAAACACGTGGACTACTTGAAACGGAGACCCATGATGGGCGCCCTCCTTCGTAGAACAGAACGACCGCTGGCGGGAACTTTGGACGGAGCTTGAGCGATGTTCAAGGGAATGGACGCTTGTACGAGTCGTTGCGACGCTCAAGAACGGGGTGTCCGCGGTCGATACGTGGTTCGTGCAAGAGATCCTGCGCGCGCTCAAGGTCCCGAGCTTCGGACGGCTCGCCGGCACGTACGCCGTCAACGAGATCGCGGACTGGTTCGCGAGCATCGCCCTGGCCGTCCTCGTCTACGCGCAGACCGACAGCGCGATGGCCACGACGGCGCTCTTCGTGGCGAACCGGTTCCTGCCGGCGTTCGTCGTCCCCGCCCTGTCGGCGAAGCTCGACGCCCTCCCCGCGACGCGGATCCTCGTCGGCATCTACATCGTCGAGGCCATCGTCCTCACCGGCCTGGCGCTGAGCGTCTCGACGTTCCTGCTGCCCGTCGTCCTGCTGTTCGCCTTCGTCGACGGGACGCTCGCCGCGACCGCGCGCGCGATCACCCGCTCGGCCACGGTCGCGCTCATGGAGCCGAAGGGCCTGCTGCGCGAGGGCAACGCGACGATGAACCTGAGCTTCACCGCGATGAACGCGGGAGCGCCGGTCGCCGCCGGCGCGCTGGTCGCGGCGACGGGCGCCGACATCGTGCTCGGCATCGCGGCGGCCCTGTTCGGCGTGCAGGCGACCGTGATCGGCGGTGCGCGCCACCTGCGCGCCGGCGCACCCGAGACGGCGCCGTGGAAGGAGAGCCTCCGCGAAGGCCTCGCCTACGTGCGCGAGAACCGCTTCCTCAACCGCCTGCTGGCCAGCCAGGCGCTCGTGATCGTGTGGCTGACGATGATCCCGCCGATCGAGATCGTCTACGTCGAGGAGAGCCTCGACGCGGGCGAGGTCGGCTACGGGCTCCTGCTCGCGTCGTGGGGCGTCGGCATGGTGCTCGGCGGGCTCGTCTTCGCGCGGGAGCGCCGCCGGCCGATCATGGCGCTCGTCGTCGTCGGCACCGGGCTGCAGGCGTGCGCGTACCTCGGCATGGCCGCCGCCCCCACGCTCCTGCTCGCGTGCCTGGCGGCCGGCGTCGGCGGCCTGGGCAACGGCATGCACTGGGTCGCGGTCGTCACCGCCGTCCAGGAGGCCACGCACGAGCGCTTCCAGACGCGGATCGCCGCGCTGCTCGAGAGCCTCATCACGGCGGTGCCGGGCCTGGGCTTCGTCCTCGGCGGCGCGGTGACCTCGATGACCGACCCGCGTGTCGCGCTCATCGTCTCCGGCGCCGCGGCGATCGTCAGCCTCGTCATCGGGACGCTCGCCACCGGGTTCCGGGCGCCGCGCGTGCGCAGCGCGCCGGAGCTCGACGTCGAGCCCGAGGCCGCGCCCGCGCTGAGCTGATCGCGCGCCGGCCGGGCCGCGCGATCGGCCGTCTACTCCTCCGGAACCGTCTCGCGGTCGTCCTCGATGCTCATCCAGATCGGGCCGTGGCGGCCGCCGGCGCGCGGGGCGTCGTAGCGGCCGAGCACGATGTTGACCTCCTCGCCGCCCTCCTCGGGGCTGACGCCGGCCTCCTGCGCGAGCGCGGCGAGGCGGTCGTAGAAGGCCAGGTACTCCTCGCGCAGGCGCTCGCGGCCGGCCTCGTCGAGGCACAGGTGCAGGCGGCTCATGACGAAGTGCGGCTTCTCTCCGGCGCCCGCGGCGAGCGCGTGGTCGACGTCCTCGGCGACGAGGCTCCAGACGATCCGGTACCAGGTCCGGAACTCCGCCGGCCGGTCGAGCATGTGCGCGGTCTCGACCTCGAGCGCGGCGACCGCCCGGTAGTGGGTCTCGACCGCGCCGCGGCGCGGCGTGCGGCGGACGACCTTGAGCAGTCCGGCGTCCGCGAGCGTCCGCACGTGGTAGCTCATGCGCTGCAGCGGGACGTCGAGGCGCTCGGCGAGCTCCTTCGCGCTCACCGGCCCGCGCACGGCCTCGAGGTACGCGCGCACCCTGAGCGGGTGGAACAGCGCGCTCATCCGGTCGTCCTCGAGCCAGAAGTCCCGGTCGAGGACCGGGGTGTGGTCCGCGTCGGCCGGCTCGTCGAGCGAGCCGCTCACGACCGTGCCCTCGCCAGGCCGCGCACCGCGAGCTCGACGGGCGTGTCGCCGGCGAACGCCTCGAAGGTCAGCCCGATCGTCTCGGGGGTGTCCAGGCACGCGGCGAGCACCGCCGCGACGTCCTCGCGCGGGATCGGGGCGCGCCGGCCGAGCTCGGTCGACAGGTCCACCCTGCCGGTCCCGGGCTCGTCCTTCAGCGAGCCGGGGCGCACGATCGTCCAGTCCAGCCCGCTCGCCCTGAGCCGCTCGTCGGCCTCGGCCTTCGCCTCCAGGTACGGGCGCATCGCCTCGGGACCGCTCGCCGGGTCGTGCGCGCCGATCGAGCTGACCATGACGTAGCGCCTGACGCCGGTCCGCTGCGCGGCCTCCATGAGCTTGACCGCCGCGCCGAGGTCGACGGTCCGCTTGCGCGCCGGGCCGCTGCCCGGGCCTGCGCCGGCGGAGAAGACGACCGCGTCGGCGCCGCGCACGGCGTCGCCGAGGTCGTCGGCCGCCTCCATGTCGAGCAGGACCGCCTCGGCACCGTCGGCCTCGATGCCGGGAACGTGGTCGGGGTTCCGCACGATCCCGCGCACCCGATCCCCGCGGCCGCTGAGCAGCCGGGTCAGGTGCCGGGCGACCTTGCCGTGCGCACCGGCGATGACGATGTCCATGTACGGCGACATCATCGCACCAACCGACCCTTGGGCCTCAACACGAAAGCGGCGTGATGGCGGAGGACCGACCGCTCAAGCGGCGGCATCGCCTGCCGATCTCCCGGTCGCGGGCACACGGCGGCGCCTCTGCGGCCCGCCCGCAACAACCAGAACCACGGGCGATACAATGGCCCGAGCAACGAGCTTGGGGCTATAGCTCAGCTGGGAGAGCGCCTGCATGGCATGCAGGAGGTCGCCGGTTCGAGCCCGGCTAGCTCCACTCCGACGAAAGGCCCGCATCCGCGGGCCTTTCGCGTTCCCGGCCGGCGGCGGCTCGCCGGCGAGCAGCGGCGGCGCTCCTCAGCCGGGGATCGGCCCCCTGCCGGCGCCGGTCTCGCGCAGGGCGGCGTGGATGCGGTCCAGGACCTCGCCGTCCAGCCGCACCTCGCCCGCGCGGACCCAGCCCTCCACCTGCCCGGCCTTCCGGGCGCCGACGATCGCGGCGGTCACGCCGGTCTGGTGCAGGGTCCACGCGATCGCGAGCTCGGCCACCGACGCGCCGACGTCCGCGGCGATCGGCTTCAGGCGCTCGACGAACTGCAGGTTCCGCTCGAACCGCTCGCCGGTGAACGGCTCGCTGCGCCGCCGCCAGTCGTCCTCGGGGAGCTGGTCGAAGCGCTCGCGCGACCACCGGCCGGTGAGCAGGCCGGCCTGCATCGGCGAGTACACGATCACGCCGGTGTCGTGCTCGGCGCACCACGGCAGCAGCGACTCGAGCGCGTCGCGGCGCAGGAGCGACAGCGGCGGCTGGAGCGTGTCGACGTGCCCGATCTGCTCGCACACCTCGAGCTGCTCGACCGTGAAGTTCGACAGCCCGCCGAAGCGGATCTTGCCCTCGTCGCGCAGCTCGACGACCTGCCGCCAGGCGTCGTCGAACGACGTCCCGTCCGCGGGCTGCTGGTGGATCTGCAGCAGGTCGATCACGTCGACGCCGAGCCGCCGCAGCGAGTCCTCGCAGTCCTGCTTGATGCGGTTGCCGGCGCGCTGGACGTTGCCCTCGTCGTCCCACACCATCCCGCACTTCGTGAACACGTACGGGCGGTCGGCCTCGGGCATCTCGCGGACGGCGCGGCCGACGACCTCCTCGGAGTGCCCGAGCCCGTAGACCCCGGCGGTGTCGATCCAGTTGATGCCGTGCTCGACCGCCTCGCGGATCGCGGCGATCGAGTCGTCGTCGTCCTGGGGGCCCCACCCGAACGCCCACGGCCCGCCGATCGCCCAGGCGCCGAGGCCGACGCGCGTGATCTCGAGACCGGTCTTTCCGAGCGGAGCGGTGGTCAACTGCGTGGTCGCCATGCGCGGAAGCCTGCACATCTCGCGGCCTCGCGAAACCTTCGCCCGTCCCGGCCGCGCGCTTCACCGCGACCCGGCTCGACCGAGTTCGTCGCCCGCCGGGCCGGCGACTCGGGCCGGCGCGGCGCCGGCTCGCGCGTGGTGACCGTGACCGTGTGGCGGCGCCAGGCGCCGGGCGCGCAGGACGCGGGGTGCCGGCCCGGGCTCAGGCCGTCAGGGCCTTGGCCGGCACCTCGCCCCACAGCTTCTCGAGCGCGTAGAACTCACGCGTCTCGGGCGTGAAGATGTGGACGACCGCGTCGAGGTAGTCCATGAGGATCCAGCGCGCCTCCTGCAGACCCTCGACACGCCGCGGGAGCAGGTCGTGGTCGCGCTTCATCCCCTCGTGGATGCGGTCGTGGATGGCCTTCGTCTGCCGGTCGGTGTTGCCGCTGCAGATCAGGAAGAAGTCCGCGTAGTCGAGGACCCCGCGCACATCGAGCCGGACGACGTCGATCGCCTTCACGTCCCCGGCGTAGCCGGCGATGGCCTCCACGAGCTCTTCCGATGTCATGCGCTCACTTTCGGACGGTAGTACCCACGGGCCCCGATCACGCGGACGACGTCGTCGGGCACGAGGTAGCGGATCGGTCGGCCTTCTCGCACACGCCGGCGGAGCGACGAGGACGAGATGTCCATGCGGGGAAACTCGAAGAACACGAGCCGGTCGGCGCCCCGCAACCGCCCCACCTGCTCGGTGATGTCCCGGCGGCGGATCTCCTCGCGCTCGGCGACCGCGATCGTCGCAAGCTCCAGGACCGCCTCAGGCTCGCGCCAGGTCGGCAGCCCCTGGGCCACGTCACCGCCGACGATGAACGTCAGATCATCCCCCGGGGACCTGTCATGAATCGTTCTCAGCGTATCGACCGTGTACGACGGGCCGCCACGGTCGATCTCCAGCCGCGACACCGCCAAGCGCTCGTCCTTGGCGGTCGCCAGCTCGCACAGCTCCAGCCGCGCCTCGGGCCCCGGGTCGTCGTGGAGCGGCTTGTGGGGCGGCTGGAACACCGGCATGAACACGACCCGGTCGAGGCCGAGCTGCGCGTGCGCCTCCTGCGCGAGCACGAGGTGGCCGATGTGCGGCGGGTTGAACGTCCCGCCGAGGATGCCGATCCTCACCGGCTCACCGGATGTGGCCGTCGCCCTCGACGAGGTACTTGTAGGTGCACAGCTCGCGCAGGCCGATCGGGCCGCGGGCGTGGAGCTTCTGGGTCGAGTTGCCGATCTCGGCGCCCATGCCGAACTCGCCGCCGTCGGTGAACCGCGTCGACGCGTTGACGTACACGCAGGCGGCGTCGACGCCGAGCTGGAAGCGCCGCGCGGCCGCGACGTCGCTCGTGACGATCGCCTCCGAGTGGCCCGAGCCGTGCTCGCCGATGTGCTCGATCGCCTCCTCGAGGCTGTCGACGACCTTCACCGCGAGGATGAGCGCCAGGTACTCGGTGTCCCAGTCCTCGTCGGTCGCGTCCGCGTAGCCGCTGCCCGCCAGCGCGTGGGCGCGGCCGTCGAGGCGCAGCTCGACGCCGAGGTCGCTGAGCGCCGGCAGCACGCGCTGCAGGAACGCGGGGGCCGCCTCGGCGTGCACGAGCAGCGTCTCGGCGGCGTTGCAGACGCCGGGCCGCTGGGTCTTGGCGTTGACGACGATCCGCTCGGCCATGTCGAGGTCGGCGCTCGCGTCGACGTAGACGTGGCAGTTGCCCGACGCCGCGTAGATGACCGGGACCGTCGCGACCTCCTCGAGCGCCTTCTTCAGGCCCTCGCCGCCGCGCGGGATGATCAGGTCGACGAGGCCGTTCCGGGTCGCGAGCTCGGCGAGCTCCTCCCGGCCGCCGGACAAGATCGTGATCGAGCCCTCGGGCAGGCCGGACGCCTCGGCGGCGATCGCCGCGAGGACCGCGTTGGAGTGCTGGGCGCTCGACGAGCCGCGCAGCACGATCGCGTTGCCGGACTTGAGCGCCAGGGCGGTGGCGTCGATCGTGACGTTCGGCCGCGCCTCGTAGACGACGCCGACGACGCCGAGCGGCACGCGCACGCGGCGCAGCGCCAGGCCGTTGGGCAGCCGGCCGCCGTCGACGACCTCGCCGACCGGGTCCGGGAGCGCGGCGATGTCGCGGACCTGGCGGGCGATCGTGGCGACGCGCTCGGGGTCGAGCTTCAGCCGGTCCAAGAGCGCATCCGACAGTCCCGCCTCGCGTCCCGCCTCCATGTCGCGCGCGTTGGCCTCCAGGATGTCGGGCACGCGCGCGTCGAGCGCGTCGGCGATCGCGTGCAGCGCGGCGTCCTTCGCCGCGCGGTCGAGCTGGGCGAGCTGCCGGGACGCGCGCTTGGCCTGCCGGCAGAGCTCGGTGACGGAGGCGGAGGTGACGGCCATGCGGAAAGGGTACGCACCCGCCGCCGTTCACCGGTTGCGCTTGCGCGCCCTGCGCTGCGCCTTGCGCCTGGCGCGGCGGCGGGCGTCGGCCGCGCGGCGGCGGCGCTGCGGATCGTCCTTCGACGGGATCGGCGGCAGGCCGAGCGCGCGGAGCTGCTCGCGCGGGCTGAGCTCGGCGAAGTCCAGCCGCCACGCCGCGAGCGCGTCGGGGTCGGTCGCGTCGACGCCGTCGTCGACCGCGCGCTCCAGGACGCGGAGCAGGAACGCGGCGCGCTCGTCGTCGTCCTCGCTGTCGTCCTGGGTCCAGTCGACGCCCTCGATCGCGTCGACCGAACCGCCGAGCGCGTGCGCCCCGATGTCCAGGCCCATCGCGAGCGTCACCGAGACCTCGGACATGAGCGCGCGGTTCGTCGCCGCGCCGCGCTTCATCCGCTCGAAGACCTCCGCGGCGCCGACCGGCCCGAAGTCGCCGACGTCGAGCGCCCCCGACAGGCGCGCGAGACGCTCCTCCAGGCCGCCCGGGTCCGAGTCGCCGCTCATCCCGCCGCCGACGAGCGCGGCGCCGAGGTCGTCGGACGCGGTGACGAGGAACAGCGACTGGGCGCGCCCGCCGGGGCGGGCGAACCAGACGACGTCGGCGACGAGGCCCGGGCGGACGGCCCGCCACGCCGACTCGACGTCGAAGCGGCCGACGTCGGCGGCGCGCCCGGACAGGTCGACGGGGACGCGGCCGGCCGCCTCGCGCACGACCGGCGGCGCGAGGAGCTGCAGCGCGCGCAGCGTCGCCTGCGCGTCGGGGTCGGCGGTCGAGGAGAGGCGGCCGACGACGCCCTGCGCCTCGTCGCGCGGGCGCTCGGCCGCCCACACGAGCGCCATCGCGAAGCTCACCGCCTCGAGCTCGAGGTCGGCGATCGGCGCGCGGCGCACGTCGCGCAGGAGGTCGTCGACGAGGTCCGCGAACGGCCGCATCGGCCCCCACCCTACGCGCAGGCGGGGTCAGGCGAGGACGAAGTAGTCGCGGTGCACGGCCTCCTCGCCCGCCGCGCCGAGCAGCTCGCGCACCTCGCTCGAGCGCTTGCCGCGGATGCGGCGCAGCTCGGCCGCCGAGAACGCCGCGATGCCCTTGCCGATCACGCCCCCGTCCGCGACGACCTCGACCGCGTCGCCGGCGTCGAAGTCGCCGCGCACCTCGGTGACGCCGACCGGCAGCAGCGACGTGCCGCCCTCGCGCAGCGCCCTCGCCGCGCCCGCGTCGACGACGAGCCGCCCGTGGGCGGGCTTGGCGTACTTCAGCCACAGCTTGAAGCTCGACGTCCGCTCGGCCTGCGGATAAAAGCGCGTGCCCTCCGGCTCGCCGGCCAGCGCGCGGCCGAGCGCGCCGGGCCGCAGGCCGCTGCAGATCGTCGTCGCGATCCCGGCCGCCGTCGCCATCTCGGCGGCGACGACCTTCGACCGCATCCCCCCCGTGCCGAGCGCCGAGCCCTCCTGGCCGATGCTCAGGGCCTCCAGCTCGGCGGGCGAGCGGACCTCGCCGACGAGCTCGGCGTCCGGGTCGCGCTCGGGGTTGGCGGTGTACAGCCCGTCGGTGTTGGTCAGCAGGATGAGCCGCTCGGCCCCGAGCAGGACCGCGATCTGCGCGGCGAGGAAGTCGTTGTCGCCGAACGTGATCTCGTCGGTCGCGGTCGTGTCGTTCTCGTTGATGACCGGCACGACGTCCCACTCGAGCAGCCGCTGCAGCGTCTGGCGCGCGTTGAGGTAGTTCGTCCGCTCGCGCATGTCGTGGAACGTCAGCAGCACCTGCGCCGACGTCCGGCCGCGCTCGCGCAGCAGCTCGTCGTAGACGCGGAACAGCTTGCCCTGGCCGACGGCGCTGGCCGCCTGCAGGTCGGCGATCTGCGACGGCCGGCCGTCGAGCCCCATCACCCGCATCCCGCGGGCGATCGCGCCGCTCGTGACGATCACCGCGCCGGGCAGGCGCGCGACCTCGTCGCAGATGCGCGCGAGCGCGTCCAGGCGGAGCGTGCCGTCGTCCTCGGCGGTGATGCTCGTTCCCAGCTTGACGACCGTGGGTGCCACGGCGCAGAAGCGTAGGAAGCCGCTAGACGGTCGGGTCGAGCTCCAGCTCGACCCCGGCGATCTCGAGATCGTCGCCGGGTTCGAATCCGGCCTCCTCGAGCGCCTGGATGACGCCCATCCGCACGAGGCGGCGCTCGATGTAGTCGGCGGCCTCCTCGTTCTCGACGTCGAAGCGCTGCATGAGCACCTCGACGCGCGGGCCGGTGACCCGGTAGGCGCGTCGCCCGACCTGCTCGACCACGAACCCCTTGTCGCTCCTGGCCGGGCGGAACACCTGGTGCTCGGCGAGCGCCTCGGGCTCGGCGAGCTCGCCGAGGTCGATCGGCGCGTCCTCGGGCACGCGGCGGAACAGCTCGGCGGCGAGCTCGTCCAGGCCCTGCCCGGTGGCACTCGACGTGACGATGACCGGGACGTCCGGCCCCAGGCGCTCGCTCCACTCCGCGCGCGCCCGCTCGGCCTCCTCGGCCGGCACGAGGTCGGCCTTCGACAGCGCGAGGATCCGCGGGAGCTGGGCGAGCCGCTCGTCGTAGCCCGCCAGCTCGGCCTCGATCGTCGCGTGGTTGGCGACCGGGTCGCTGCCGTCGAGCGGCGCGAGGTCCAGGACGTGCACGAGGAGCTTCGTGCGCTCGACGTGCGCGAGGAACTCGTGGCCGAGCCCCTGGCCCTCCGAGGCGCCCTCGATGAGCCCGGGGATGTCGGCGAGCACGAGCTGGCGCTCGGTGCCGTCGAGCGTGCCCAGCACCGGCTCGAGCGTCGTGAACGGATACGAGCCGACCTTCGGCGCGGCGCGCGTCATGCGGCCGAGCAGCGAGGACTTGCCGGCGTTCGGCAGCCCGACGAACCCGACGTCGGCCAGGAGCTTGAGGCGCAGGTCGATCCAGCGCTCCTCCCCCGGCAGGCCGCGCTCGGCGAACCTCGGCGCCTGCCTGGTCGGCGTCGCGAAGTGCTTGTTGCCGCGCCCGCCCGAACCGCCGCGCGCGACGACGACCCGCTGGCCAGGGACCGTCAGGTCGTAGGTCGTGCCGTCGGGCATCGTCACCTGCGTGCCCGGCGGGACGCGGACGACGAGGTCCTCGCCGGCCGCCCCGTGGCGCATCGCGCCCTCCCCGTGCCGGCCGCGGCCGGCCTTGTAGTGCGCCTTGCGCTTGAACGACTGCAGGTCGCGCAGCGACGCGTCGCAGAGCAGCTCGACGCGCCCGCCGTGGCCGCCGTCGCCGCCGTCGGGGCCACCCCGGGGTACATGGGCCTCGCGGCGGAACGACTGACAGCCGTTCCCGCCGGGTCCGCCCTGCACGAAGATGCGGGCCTTGTCGTAGAGCATCCCTCGAGACGTAAGGTAGTCCCATGGCCGACCCCGTCTTCGTCATCACCGGCGCGTCGTCCGGCATCGGAGCCGCCACCGCGCGCGCCGCCGCCGAGGCCGGGCACCGGCTCGTCCTCGCCGCGCGGTCCGAGGACAAGCTGCGCGCGCTGGCCGCCGAGCTCGGCGGCGACGACCGGGCGATCGCGGTCCGCTGCGACGTCACCGAGTGGGCCGACAACGAGCGCCTCGTCGCGACCGCCCTCGACGCCTTCGGCCGGATCGACGTCCTCTTCGCCAACGCCGGGTTCGGCGCCAAGCGCGGCTGGCTCGAGGAGACGCCCGAGTTCTGGAAGAGCATGGTGCTCACGAACGTCCTCGGCGCCGCCTACACCGTCCGCGCCGCGCTCGGTGCGATCAAGGCGTCGACCGGGCACCTGCTGCTGACGAGCTCGATCGCCGGCCGCCGCGTGCTGCCCGGCTCGCTGTACTCGTGCACGAAGCACGCGGTCACCGCGATGGGCGAGGCGCTGCGCCTCGAGCTCGACGGCACCGGCGTGCGCGTGACGCTCATCGAGCCCGGCATGGTCGACACGCCGTTCTTCGACAACCCGGTGTCAGGCGCGCTGCAGCCCGAGGACGTCGCGCGCGCGGTGATGTACGCCGTGGGGCAGCCGCCCCACGTCGACGTGAACGAGATCCTCGTCCGCCCGACCGCCCAGTCCACCTAGACGGGCGGCCGGACGAGAAGACCTACTCCGCGGCGGCCGCAGCCTCCGGCGAGACGACCGACACGACCCGGCCGCGGCGGCCGGTCGTGAACTGCACGATGCCCGGCGAGCGGGCGTACAGCGTGTCGTCGCGCCCCATGCCGACGCCCTCGCCGGCCTTGAAGCGGCTGCCGCGCTGGCGCACGATGATCTCGCCGCCGGTCACGACCTGGCCGGCGAAGACCTTCACGCCGAGACGCTGGCCCGGGCTGTCGCGCCCGTTGCGGCTGGAGCCCAGTCCCTTCTTATGAGCCATTCTTGATCCCCGTGATCTGCAGGCGCGTGAGCTCCTGGCGGTGCCCGTTCTTGCGCTTGTAGCCCTGCTTGGGCTTGAACTTGAAGACGGTGAGCTTCGGCCCGCGCTCGTGCCCGAGCACCTTCGCCTCGACCTTCACCTTCTTCAGCCCGTCGGCGTCGAAGACGGTCTGATCGGAGCGGTAGAGGAGGGGGTCGAGGGTGATGGTGCTGCCCTCGTCGGCGGACAGCCGCTCGACGAGCAGGGTCTGCCCCTCCTCGACGCGGTACTGCTTGCCGCCGGTCTTGACGATCGCGTAGGCCATAGGAGCGCCTCAGGATAGCGAGCCGCTACTCGCTGACCGCGGCCTTCGACCGCCGCCGCCCGCCGCGCCGGCCGCGCCGGCGCCGGCCGGCGCTCGCGGCCTCCTCGGCCGGGTTGACCGGCTCGCCGTCGTCGCCCAGGATCACCGCGGTCGCGGCGGTCCGCCCGACCTCGGTCAGCCGCACGAGCCGCTTCTCGCCGACGAGCGGCCCGGCGCCCACGACGCTGATGACGTAGCCGTCGATCTTCGCCACCGCGTCGTCGACGTTGTACATGTGCGGCTCGACGATCGTGACGAGCACCTCGTCGCCCTCGCGCCACGGGATCGCCTTCTCGGCGACCTCCGAGCGCTTGCCCTCCATCGTGATCTCGAAGTGGTCGAGCGGCAGCGCCTCGGAGCCCTCGAAGTGGAAGTACTTGCCGGTCTGCTCCTCGAGCTCGTGCAGGACGCGCGCGTTCTCGGCCGTGAACTGGGCGCTGACGCGCGGGTTCATCCGCACGAGGAACGCCTCGACGTCGTCCGGCGCCTTCGACGCGATGTCCCGCATCTTGCGCTCGAACTCGATCGCGATCGTCTCCTCGGACTTGATCACGCCCTCGCCGTTGCAGGTCGGGCACGGCCGGCTCATGATCTCGCGCACGCCCTCGGTGACGTTCTGGCGCGTCATCTCGACGAGGCCGAGCTTGGAGATCTCGGCCGTGAACGTCTTCGTCCGGTCCTCCTCGAGCGCCCGGCGCAGGGTCTTGAGGACCTCGTTGCGGTTGCGCGCCCGGGCCATGTCGATGAAGTCGATGACGATGATCCCGCCGATGTCGCGCAGGCGCAGCTCGTTGACGACCGCCTCGGCCGCCTCGAGGTTCGTCTTGAGGATCGTGTCCTCCAGCCGCGCGCCCTTGCCGCGCCCGATGAACGAGCCGGAGTTGACGTCGATCACCGTCAGCGCCTCGGCGTAGTCGATCATGAGGTAGCCGCCGCTGGGCAGGTCGACGCGCCGCTCCATCAGCCCGTCGATGACCTCCTCGACGCCGTACTTCTCGAACAGCGGCTCCTTGCCCTGGTAGAGCTCGAGCCGGTCGACGAGCTCGGGGCCGGTGCGGGTGAAGAACGACGTCAGCCGCTGGTGCTGCTTGGGGTCGTCGATGATCGCCCTGTCGAAGTCGTCGCTGAAGATGTCGCGCACGACCCGGACCGACAGGTCGGCCTCCTGGAAGACCATCGCGGGCGCGGTCGCCTCCGCGGCGCGCTTCTGGAGCACCTCGTACAGCTTGTGCAGGTAGAGCAGCTCGCGCTCGAAGTCCGCCCGCTTGGCGCCCTGCGCCGCGGTCCGGACGATCGCGCCGCCGCCCCCGAGATCGAGGCCCTTGACTTCCTTGCGCAGCCGCTCGCGCTCCTTGTCGTCCAGGCGCTTGGAGACGCCGATGCCCTCGCCCGTCGGGGCGTAGACCATGTAGCGGCCGGCGATCGTGAGCTCCATCGACAGCCGGGCGCCCTTGGTCTTCAGGGGGTCCTTGACGACCTGGACGATGATCTCCTGGCCGGGCTTGAGGAGGTCGGTGATCTTCTTGCCGCCCTCCTTGCCGCGCCCGCGGCGCGGCGTCTCGACGCCGGGCAGGACGATCTCGTCGACATGCAGGAAGCCGTTCTTGTCGAGGCCGATGTCGACGAACGCCGCCTCGAGGCCGGGCAGGACGTTGTCGACCTTGCCCTTGTAGACGTTTCCGACGATCGACCGCTGGCCGCGGCGCTCGAGGTAGAGCTCCGCGACCCGGTAGTCCTTCGCGTCCTTCTTCTTCTCGAGCAGTGCGACCCGGGTCTCGCCCCGGTCGACGCTCACGAGGACCTGCTTCTTCAAAGGTTCAATCCTTTTCTCGCCGTGCGTGCCTGCACGTGAATGGACTGCAGGAGGCCCACGGCCAGGAGCGTCGTCAGCACAGACGATCCGCCGTAGGACATGAGGGGGAGCGGGATGCCGGTGATCGGCATGATCCCGATGTTCATGCCCACGTTGATGAAGACCTGGAACAGGATCATCGCGACGAAGCCGCCGGCGATGATCGCTCCGAACAGGTTCTTCGCCATCGTGAGGATGCGAAGCGCGCGCCAGACGAGCAGCGCGTAGAGCGAGAGCACGAGCGCGGCGCCGACGAACCCCCATCGTTCGCCGACGACCGCGAAGACGAAGTCGGTGTGCTCCTCCGGGAGGAACTTCAAGGTGGTCTGGGTCGCCTCGGCGCCGCGTCCCGTGCGCTCGCCCGAGCCGATCGCGATCACCGACTGGTTCTGCTGGTAGCCGGCGTCGGACGGGTCGTCGGACGGGTGCAGGAACGAGGTCAGGCGCTCGACCTGGTACTCGTGCAGCACCTCGACGCCCGCCTTCGGCAGGACGACGAGCGCGAGCGCGACCGCGACCGCGAACAGGCCGAACAGGGCGGCGAAGTGCTTCCAGCTCGTGCCCGCGATGAACAGCGCCGCGAGCGCGATGACGACGTAGACCAGGCCCGAGCCGAGGTCGGACGCGAGCACCATCGCGGTCGGGACGAGCGCGACGAGCATCGCCCGCGCGGTCGTCTGCCGGTCGCGCAGCACCCGCGCGCGGTCGACGAGGAACGCCGCCAGCACGAGGCACAGCAGCACCTTGCCGAACTCGGAGGCCTGGAGCTCGGCGAACCCGAGCTGGAGCGCGCGGCGCGAGCCGCGGGTGTCCCCGCCGAGCGTCAGCACGGCGAGGATCCCGAAGAGCATGAGCCCGTACAGGGCCCACTTGAGCTCGCGCAGGCGCGAGTAGTCGATCTGGCTGATGACGAGCGCCGCGACGAGCCCGAGCCCGAAGAAGACGCCCTGCCGCATGGCCAGCTCGGAGAACCGCGTCTCGCTGATCGCCGCGATCGAGCAGACCGCCAGCCCGAGGACGCCGAGCAGCAGGATCGGGTCCAGCCGCAGCAGGCCGACCGGCGCGACGGCCGGCGCCCGCTGCTCGGTGGGGTCGACGATCGGGGACGTGGCCATCAGTCGGCGGCCTGACGGATCGAGGTGTCGGCGGCCGGGCGCGCCAGCTTCTCGCCGAGGTCGAAGTGCTTGGCCAGGATGCGCCGCACGATCGGGGCGGCCTTCTCCGCGCCGAACCCGCCGCGCTCGACGGTGGCCACGACGACGATCGGCTTGGCCTTGTGCGGCACATAGGCGGCATACCACGACTGGTCGTACGCGACGCCCTCGACGTGGGTCTCGGCGGTGCCGGTCTTGCCGTACACCGGCAGGCGGTCGTGCGGCCAGCCGGCGAACACCGCGGCCGAGGTGCCGCCGTCGGACGAGGCGGCGCCGCGCAGGCCGTCCATGATCGCGTCCTGCCAGCTCTTCTCGATCTTGACCTTGCGCGAGCTGCCCGGGTCGATCGTCTGCACGAGCCGCCCGTTGCGGTCGAGGATCTCCATGCCCAGGTGCGGGCGCGGGACGCGGCCGCCGGTGGCGATCGCCGAGTAGGCGGTGGCGATCTGCAGCGGGCTGATCTGGACCTCGCCCTGGCCGACCGCGAGGTTCGCGTTGTCGCCCGGGTTGTAGTCGCGGATGTCGAGGACGTAGCAGGGCCTGCCCTTGTTGGTCTTGCGGCACTTGCGCTCCTTGGCGTTCATCTCCGCCCGCCATTCGGGGCCGGGGATGAGCCCGCGCCGCTCCTCGGGCAGGTCGATGCCGGTCGACCGGCCGAGGCCGAGCTTCTTCGCCCACTTCTGCAGCACCTGGCCGCCCGCCGAGTAGAGCCACAGGCCCACGCGGTAGTAGTAGACGTCCGACGAGACGGTCAGCGACCTGCGCAGGTCGACCGCGCCGTACGGCGTCTTCTTCGCGTTGCACTTCTCGACCGGCGGGTTGCCGATGTCGATGCAGCCCGGGTCGTTCTGGACCTGCTCGGGCGTGATGACGCCCTTGTCGAGCCCGGCGAGCGCGCTGATCGGCTTGAACACCGACCCGGACGCGTACGTGCCGGACACCGCCCGGTTGACGAGCGGCGCGCCGACCGACTCGCTCGTGAGCGCGTTGAAGCGCTCCTGCGAGATCGGCTTGACGAACAGCTCCTCGGGGTCGAACGACGGGTACGAGCCCATCGCGTAGATCTGCCCGTTGCGCGGGTTCATCGCGACGAACGCACCCGGCAGCCCGCCGCCGATCTGGCGCAGGGCCTCCTGGCCGGACGCCTGCAGGTCGAGGTCGAGCGACAGGCGCAGCTGGCGGCCGGGGATCGGCTCGCGCTCGGCGACCGGCTCGTCGCTGACGAACCGCCCGTTCGCGTCGACCTTGAGGACCTTCGCGCCGTCGCGCCCGCGCAGGTAGCGGTCGTACTGGTACTCCAGGCCGGCCTTGCCGATGATCGTGCCCTGCTTGACACCGCGGTTGCGCCGCTGCTTGAGCTCGTCGGGGCTGATCTCGCCGACGTAGCCGAGCAGCTGCGCGGCCAGGTGGTCGCGCGGGTACTGGCGCAGGTAGACGCGCTCGACCGAGACGCCCGGGAACTGCTCCTGGCGCTCGCGGATGTAGCCGCGGATCGAGTTCGGCACGTCGTTGCGGATCGGGACCGCCGAGTACGGGAGCTGGGCGAGCTTCTGGATGACCCGCTTGTGGATCGTCTCCGGCCGCATGCCGAGCAGGTTGCCCAGGCGGCGGTACAGCCGCTCGAGCTCGGGCGTCGCGATCGGCGGGTACGGCACCGGGGCGCCGCGCTTGCCCTTCGGGCGGCGCTGGCGCTCACCGGCCTTCTGGCCCCACTCGGCCGCGTCCTCGAGCGTCTGCTCGGGAAGCTGCTGCGGCTCGAGCTGGACGACGTTCGAGTAGCGGTTCGCGACGAGCACCTTGTTGTTGCGGTCGAGGATCTCGCCGCGCGGCGCCTGGATGCGCACGTCGCGCGTCCGGTTCTCGCGCGCCTGGACGAGGTACTCGTCACCGGACAGGACCTGCAGGAACCACAGCCGGAAGAAGATGATCGCGAACAGCGCGAGCGCCACGCCGCCGAGGACGGCGACGCGCAGCGCGAGCTGCGGCGACAGCGGCGGGCGGCGATCCTCGAGGTCGGACATCGGGCTCATGGCTGGATGAGCGGCGACAGGCCGGGTCGGGCGCGCCGGCGCCGGCGGCGGCGGTCCTCCACCGCGCCGCCGAGGACGCGGCGGACGAGCGCGTGGACCGGCAGGGCCAGCAGCGTGTTGATGAGGACGGTCGAGATGATCTGGCGGACGAGCTCGAACGAGACCGGGGCCTCCACGCCGAGCAGGAACTGCAGCAGGCTGAAGACGGTCAGCGCGACGAACGTGCCGAGCGCGCCCGCGGCGAGCGGCAGGGCGGCGGTCTGCGGGTCGCGCACGCTCTCGCCGATCCGCCCGCTCCAGTGGCCGACGATGACGTAGACGAGCGAGGTGATGCCGAGCGTCTGCAGCAGCGCGATGTCGACGAGCAGGCCGACGCCGAAGCCCATCACCGCGCCCGCCAGCGCCCCGGCGAGCAGGCCGACCGAGGCGACCACGAGCGGCGCGACGTCGGGCGTGGCGCCCAGGAGCGAGAGCTGCGACAGCGCCGCCGTCTGCACGAGCACGGTGGCGAGCGCCAGGAGCGCCAGTCGGACACCGAGGTGTGCTGGCCGGCTCACAGGTCGGGCTCCGTCAGGACCTCGACGTACTCCAGCCCGCGCAGGTCGGCGAAGGGCCGCACGTGGACCGTGCCCTCGTCCTCGTCGACGCGCGTGACGCGGCCGATCGGGATGTCCGGCGGGAAGCGCGACGGGTACTTGGCCGACGTCGAGCCCGCGGTGACCACGGTCTGCCCTTCGCGGACGCGGTCGTCGCTGCCGCTGGGCTCGAAGCGCAGGTCGTTCGGGTCACCCACCGCAGTCTGCACGATGCCCGCGACGCGGCGGCTCTCGTTGATGCGGGCCTGCACGCCCCAGTTGCCGTCCGTGATGAGGAGCACCTGCGCCGAGCCTCCCGCCACGCGGCGGATGATGCCGACCAGCCCGGCGCCGTTGACGACCGGGTCGCCCTCGCGCACGCCGTCGCTCGAGCCCTTGTCGATCGTGATCGTCGAGTACCAGACGGTGGGCGAGCGGACGTACACGCGCGCGACGACCGCGCCCTGCTTGGCGAAGCCGAGCCGCTCGTTCATCTTGAGCTGCGCGCGCAGCTCCTTGTTCTCCTCGAGCGCGCCGCGCTCGGCCACGAGCCGGCGGCGCAGCTCGTCGCGCTCCTTGCGCAGGTCCTCCAGCTCGCCCTTGGCGTCGAGCGTGTCGCCGACCCACCCGGCGGCGTCGCGGAAGGGCTCGAGGACGCGGCTGGCGCCCTCCTGGATGGGGCCGAAGACCTCCAGCGCGCCACGTTCGATCGACCGCAGCCCGTCGCCGAAGGAGGCGGTGACGAGAATCAGGGAGCTGGCAACGAGCAGCAGCAGGACTGCCCGTCTCCGGCGCACCGTCTTGCGGTCGTACACGGGTGGATGAACTCCATCGAAAGCTTTCCTAGAACCTGCTCTTGCGGCGGTTGCGGTTGGAGTTGCGGTTGGTCCTGTGGATGACCTCGAACTCCTCGAGCGACCGGCCGCTGCCGACCGCCACGCAGGTGAGCGGCGACTCGGCCAGGTGGGCGGGCATCTGCGTCTCCTCGCGCAGGCGCTCGTCGAGCCCCTGCAGGAGCGATCCGCCGCCGGCCAGCATGATGCCTCGGTCCATGATGTCGGACGCCAGCTCCGGCGGCGTCCGGTCCAGCGTCTCCTTGACGGCGTTGACGATCTGCGAGACCGGCTCCTCGAGCGCTTCGCGGATCTCCTCGCTCGTGAGCACCACCGTCTTCGGCAGGCCCGAGACCATGTCGCGGCCCCGGATCTCCGCCTGGACCTCCTCCTCCATCGGGTACGCCGACCCGATCTCCAGCTTGACCTCCTCGGCCGTCTGCTGGCCGATGAGCAGCTTGTACTCGCGCTTGGCGTAGTTGATGATCGCCTCGTCGAGCTCGTCGCCGCCGACGCGGATCGACTGGCTGACGACGATGCCGCCGAGGGAGATCACCGCGACCTCGCTCGTGCCTCCTCCGATGTCGACGACCATCGAGCCGGTGGGCTCGCCGACCGGCAGGCCGGCGCCGATCGCGGCGGCCATGGGCTCCTCGATCAGGTAGGCCTGGCGGGCGCCCGCGCTGAGGCACGCCTCCTCCACCGCGCGCTTCTCCACGCCGGTGACGCCGGACGGGACGCACACCACGACGCGCGGGTGCGCCCAGCGGTTCTGGTGCACCTTCTGGATGAAGTGACGGAGCATCTCCTCCGTCACGTCGAAGTCGGCGATGACCCCGTCCTTGAGGGGGCGGATGGCCTGGATCGTGCCGGGCGTCCTGCCCAGCATGCGCTTCGCCTCGATCCCGACGGCGTGGACCTCGCCGGTCCGGGAGTCGATCGCGACGACCGAGGGCTCCGACAGCACGATGCCGCGGCCGCGCACGTAGACGAGCGTGTTCGCGGTGCCGAGATCGACCGCCATGTCGCGGCCACCGAATCCGGTCAGGTAGCTGAAGAAGCCCATGGTCGAGGAAGGTGCAAGAAACCCTGCAAATGCCGCGTGCTCGGTGCACGGGCGCGGGGATCCCAGCCGGCGGCCAGTCTACCGTGCCGCATCGAGCACCCCGGGGCGGAGATCGAGCAGCGCCGCGACGGGAAGGCCGACGACGTTGAGGTAGTCGCCCGTGATACCTGCCACGAGCGCGGCTCCGCGGCCCTGGATCGCGTAGCCGCCGGCGCGGTCGCGCCACTCGCCCGACGCCAGGTACCAGTCGAGGAACGGCTGCACGTCGCGGAAACGCACCCGGGTGGTGGCGTCGACGACCTCGGTCGCGCCGCCCTCGCTGAGCGCCAGCCCGCTGATGACCTCGTGCTCGCGGCCCGACAGGGTGGTGAGCATCTCGCGGGCGTGACCGATGTCACGCGGCTTGCCGTGGACCGTGCCGTCGAGCACGACGATCGTGTCGACGGCGAGCACGGTCGCGGCGGCGCCCCGGTCGGTGGCCGCGACCGCCTCGGCCTTGCGGCGCGCGTTCTCGCGCGCGACGCGCACGGGATCGCCGTCCCCGTCGCCGAGCTCGTCGACGTCGGGGACCACGATCTCGAAGGCGATCCCGAGCTGCTCGAGGATCGCCTTCCGCTGCGGCGAGCGGCTGGCTAGGAGTAGAGCTCCGGGAAGAACAGCCGCGCCTCGCGATCGGCCGACTCGTTCGAGTCGGACCCGTGGACCATGTTCTGACCGACCTCGAGCGCGAAGTCGCCGCGGATCGAGCCGGGCGCCGCGTCGAGCGGGTTCGTCGCGCCGATGACCTGGCGGGCGGCCTTCACGGCCTCATGGCCCTCGAGGACCATCGCGACGAGCGGGCCGGAGGTGATGAACTCGACGAGCTCGCCGAAGAACGGCTTGCCCTCGTGCTCGGCGTAGTGCTGCTTGGCGAGGTCCTCGGTGACCGTCATCTGCTTCAGGGCGGCGATGCGCAGGCCCTTGCGTTCGAAGCGCGCGATGATCTCGCCGCTGAGGTTCCGGGCGAAGGCGTCCGGCTTGATCAGGATCAGGGTTCGGTCCATAGGTCGCCGAACACTACGACGAGCGCGGCGGCGACCGCCTCCCCGCCCGGGGTCCGGCGCCTGCGGCGTCAGAGGTGGATGAGCTCGTCGTCGCCGCTCGCGGCGAGCGGATCGTCGTCGCCGGCGCGGCGGGCGGCCCACGCCTCCAGCTCGCGGATCGCGGGAGCGAGGTCGGCGCCCTCCTCGGTGAGCTCGTACTCGAACCGCGGCGGGCGGTCGCTGTAGCGCCGCCCGACGAGCAGGTGCTCGGCCTCGAGGTCGCGCAGGCGCTTGGCGAGGACGTTCGGCGCCACGCCGCCGAGGCGCTTCTGCAGCTCGCCGTAGCGCAGCGGCCCGTCGAGCAGCGCGGCGACGACCGCGAGCGACCAGCGGTCGCCGACCACGGCCAGGGCGCGCTGCAGCGCGGACGGTTCGGGCGCGTCGGGCACGACCGGAGCGTACCCGGACCGGCGGTATCCTTGTCACTAGCTATCAGCAAGTGACCCTCTCCTCCCCATGAGCCCCACTGCCCTCGCCTCCCTCGCACGCACCGCCGGGCCGGCGGTCGTCGGGCTCGGCCGCGGCGCCCGCCGTGGCTCGGGCTTCGTCGTCGCCCCCGGCCGCGTGCTGACGCTCGCCTCGCACCTGCGCGACGAGCGCGTCGCCGTCGCGTTCCGTGACGGCCGCACCGAGGCCGCGACCGTCGCCGGCACCGACGCCGACCTCGACCTCGCGCTGCTCACCGTCGAGACCGGCGACGTCGCGCCGCTCGCCTGGTCGGACGCGCAGCTCGGCATCGGCGACGAGGTCGTCGCCGCCGCCGACCCCGCCGGGTCGGGCCTGCGCGTCACCGCCGGCGCGGTCGCCGCCGAGCCCGCGCCGCTCCGCGGCCGCCGCGGGCGGCCGATCCCCGGCGTGATCGAGCACACCGCCCCCGTCCCGCGCGGCGCCGGCGGCGCGCCCCTGCTCGACACGGCCGGCGCCGTCGCCGGCGTGAACGCGCTGCGTGCCGGCAGCGGCTTCGTCCTCGCGCTACCGGCCGCCGCGGTCCGCCCGCGCGTCGAGGACCTCCTCGCCGGCCGCGCGAGGAGCAGCCCGGTCCTCGGCGTCGCGATCGTCCCGCCCCGCGCCGCCCGCCGGATGCGCCGCGCGGTCGGGCTCGAGGACCGTCCCGGCCTGCTCGTCGGCGCGGTCGCAGACGGCTCGCCGGCCGACCGGGCCGGCGTCCGCCGCGGCGACCTCATCGTCGAGGCCGACGGCCGCCCGGTCGAGACGCCGGACGACCTCTTCGCCGTCCTCGACGCGCTCGGCGGCGGCGGGACGCTCACCCTCCGCGCCGAGCGCGGAGCCTCTCCGGTCGAGCTGACCGTCGACCTCTCGCCCGCGGAGGCAGCGCGATGACCGGCCCCCGCCCCACCACACCCGTCCGTCAGGAGGTCTCGCGATGACCGAGGTGGCAGAGCGCGACGCCCAGGCGCTCGACGCGTACTCGCAGACGGTGTCCGGCGTCGTCGAGCAGCTCGCGCCCTCGGTCGCGAACCTCCGCGTCACCGGCGTCACGCGGTCGGGCCGGCGGGTGACGACCGGCGCCGGCAGCGCGGTCGTGCTGACCGGCGACGGGTTCATGCTCACGTCCGCGCACGTCGTCGAGGGCCGGCGCGGCGCCGGCCGCGGCGGCGTCGCCGCGTTCACCGACGGCCGCGAGACCCCGTTCTCGGTCGTCGGCGCCGACCGCCTGTCGGATCTGGCGGTGCTGCGCGCCGAGGCCGGCGACCTGCGCCCCGCGACGCTCGGCGACGCCGAGGACCTGCGGGTCGGCCAGCTCGTCGTCGCGATCGGCAACCCGCACGGCTTCGCGGGCTCGGTGACCGCGGGTGTGGTGTCGGCGCTCGGACGCTCGCTGCCGGCGCGCGCCGGCGCGACCGTGCGCACGATCGACGACGTCATCCAGACCGACGCCGCCCTGAACCCCGGCAACTCGGGCGGCGCGCTGGCCGACAGCCTCGGCCGCGTCGTCGGCGTCAACACCGCGGTCGCCGGCGTCGGGCTCGGGCTGGCGGTCCCGATCAACCGCGCGACGCGGAAGATCGTCGCCGCGCTCATGTCCGACGGGCGCGTGCGGCGCGGCTACCTCGGGATCGCCGGCGCGCCACGGCCGCTGGCGCCCGCCCAGGCCGCCCACCACGGCGACGGCGACGTGCTCGAGATCCTCGAGGTCGTGCCCGGCTCCCCCGCCGAGGCCGCGGGTCTGCGCGCCGGCGACCTCGTGCTCGAGCTCGACGGCAGGCGGGTGACGGGCGCCGGCGACGTGCAGCGCGCGATGCAGGAGGACGTCATCGGCACCCGCGTGCCGGTCACGTTCCTGCGCGACGGGCGCCAGCGGACGACGCTCGTGATCCCGGCCGAGCTCGAGGACTAGGTCTCGCGGGCGCGGCCGGCGGCCGGCTTCGGCGTGGCCGTGATCTGCGGCGGCCGGTCCGCGTCCGTGGCCGGTGGTGCCGGGACGGCTCGCTCCGCGCGAGCTTCGGTGGCGACGGGCGATCGTTGGCACTCGTGGTGCGCCTGGCGACCCGTGGATGCCAAAGATCGCGGGGGCGCGGGGATCCGGCGCGGCGTCGGTCCCGAGCGCGGCTCGCGGTGGGCGAGCCGGACGAAACGGTCGATCCCGTGCGCGTCTCGTCCAGGTCGCCGGCCGCGGCGGTCCCGGGTCCGGCCGGCAGCGTGACACTCCGCCCACCCGCCGCGGGCGACGACCGCACGCCGCCCCACCCGACGGGCTGCGGCGAGCTTCAGGCGCCCTCGGAGAACGGCTCGAACGCCGCGGTCTCCTCGGACGTCTCGGCCCGGCGGCGCCGCCGCGACCGGCGCGGCGCCGGCGTGACGCCCGGGATCTCCGCCTCGCAGTACGGGCAGAGCTTCCACTCGGGGTCGAGCGGGCGCCCGCAGTTCGTGCACGGGTCCTTGAGCTTGCGCATGCAGTTCGGGCAGCGCAGGAACTCCGACTTGACCTCGTAGTCGCAGTGCGGGCACAGGTGGAAGTCCAGCGAGGCCATCCGCGCCTCGGCGGCCTGCATCTCCAGCTCGCGCTCGCGGACGTCGTCGAGGTATTCGGGCGGCCGGACGATCATGTACACGATCGCGCCGACGAACGGGAAGATCAGCGCCGCCACCGTCGCGCACCCGATGAGCAGCGGATCCGCGATGCGTCGCCGTGCGTCCGCGTACGTCCAGTAGACGAGCGCGAGGTAGATGACGATGAGGAAGAGGATCAGGAGGTTGACGGCCAGATTGAGGCCGTCGGACTCGATCCCGAACACGGCGAGCATGGGCAGAGCCTAGAGAAAGAGTCGGCCGAATCCGTATCCGAGGCCGAAGAACACGAGGATCGTGAGCGCCACGATCACCGCGACGGCCAAGATCATCGCCCAGACGGACGGGCCCTCGTCGTTCACAGCCGCGACCTCGGTCGAGCGTCGCCGCGCCCGCGTAGCAGGTCGGCGACGAGGTAGATCGAGCCGGTGGCGAGCACCGAGCCCGCCTCCCCCGCGAGCGACTTCGCCAGGTCGAGCGCGCGGTGCGGATCGGGCTCGATCCGCGTCGGCGGCCCTCCGAGCTGCTCGGTCAGCGACGCGAGCGTCGCGGGCGGCAGCGCGCGCGGGTTCGCGTTCGACGTGCACACGATCTCGTCGCACAGCGGCACCAGCTCGGAGAGCATCGCCGCCGCGTCCTTGTCGTCGAGCACCGACAGCACGACCACGAGCGGCTCACGGTGGTCGGCGAGCGACTCGGCGAGCGCGTGCATGCCGGTCGGGTTGTGCGCGCCGTCGAAGATCGTCAGCGGTGCCTCGTCGACGACCTGGAAGCGCCCGGGCACCCGGATCGCCGCCGCCGCGCGCCGCACCGCGGCCGGGTCGACCGAGCCCAGGAACGCCTCGGCGGCGGTGAGCGCGAGCGCGAAGTTGCGCCGCTGGTAGGTCGCCTGCGCCGCGAGCGGGACGCCCGCGTCGGCCGGCGCCGTGACGATCCGCGCCGCCGGCGCCGAGGCGGCCTCCTCGCGCGCGTCGGGATGCACGTCGGCGCCGAGGACGAGCGTGCCCCCGGGCCGCACGACGGCCAGCTTCTCGCGGGCGATGTCGCGCACGGTCGGCCCGAGCCACCGCGTGTGCTCGAGCCCCACGTTCGTCAGCACCTGCACCGACGAGTCGATGACGTTCGTCGAGTCCCAGCGCCCGCCGAGCCCGGCCTCGACGACCGCGACCTCGACGCCGCGCCGCGCGAACTCGTCGTACGCGGCCGCCGTGAGCGCCTCGAACTGCGTGACCCGGTCCCCCGGCTCGAGCGTCCGGTCGACCTTCTCGGCCGCGCGGGCGACGCGGCCGACGACCGCGCCGAACGCCGCCTCGGAGACGTCCTCGTCGCCGATCCGGATCCGCTCGCGGAACGACACGAGGTGCGGCGACAGGTACGAGCCGACGCGCAGGCCGTGCTCGGCGAGGATCGCCGCGGTCATCCGCACCGTCGACGACTTGCCGTTCGTCCCGACGACGTGGACGGAGCGGAACCGGTCCTGCGGCGAGCCGAGCGCGGTCAGCAGCCGCCGCATACGGTCCAGGCCGAACCGCATGCCGAACAGCTCGCGCCGCAGCAGCCAGCGCTCCGCCTCGTGCAAGCCGGCCGGCTGCGGACGGGTCATAGCGCCTCGAGCTCGGCCTTCAGCCGCTCGAGCTTCTCGCGCTCGGCCTCGACGAGATGCGCGGGCGCCTTCTCGACGAACTTCTCGTTTGCGAGCTTGCCCTCCGCGCGCCGGATCTCCGCGCGCAGCCGCTCGCGCTCGGCCTCGCGCTTGCGCTCGGCGGCCCCGAGATCGACGCCCTCGGTCGGCAGGATGTTCACGACGCCGCCGGGCACCGGCACCGTCGCCGCCGGCTCGCCGCCGTTGGACGTCCACTCGAACCGCGCCATCCGCGCGACGAGCGGCGCCGTCTCGGCGTAGTCGCCGCTGAGCGCGCCGCGGACGATGACCTTCGGCCGCACGTCGACCGACTCGCGCCAGTTGCGCAGCGTGCGGATCGCGTCGATCGCGGTCCCGATCGCCGCCTCGGCGCCCTCGTCGACGAGCGCGTCGTCGACGCCCGGCATCTGCGCCCCGGCGAGCAGGCCGTCCCAGCGCAGCGACCAGATCTCCTCGGTGACGAACGGGATGACCGGATGGGCGAGCGCGAGCGTCTCGCGCAGCACGTGCAGCGCGGTCGCCTGCGCGTCCTCGTCGCCGTCGTACAGCCGCGGCTTGACGAACTCGAGGTACCAGTCGCACAGCTCGCTGAACACGAAGTCGTAGAGCCCCAGCACCAGCTTGGGGAAGTCGAACGCCGCGATCCGCGCGGCGGCCTCCGCCTTCGCGCGCTGCAGCCGCGACAGGATCCACCGGTCCTCGACGGTCTGCGGCCGCGGCGCCGCCTCGACCGTGTCGGGCGCGTTGAGCAGGATCAGCCGCGACGCGTTGAAGAGCTTGTTGGCGAGCTGCGCGCCCTGGGCGACCTTCTCCTCGCTGAAGCGCACGTCCTGGGTGGACGCCATCGCCATGAGCCCGAACCGCACCGCGTCGGCGCCGTAGGCCGGGAAATTGCCGCCCTCGGCGAACACCGGCGGCCGCGGGCCGCCCTCGATGAGGTCGAGGGGGTCGATCCCCGTCCCGAGCGATTTGGACATCCGCCGTCCGTCGGGCGCCTGGATGACCGCGTGGATGTAGACGTCGTGGAACGGGACCTGGCCGGTGAAACGCAGGCCGAGCATGACCATCCGCGCGACCCACAGGAACAGGATGTCGCGCGCCGTCGACAGGACGTCGGTCGGGTAGAACGCGCGCAGCGCCGGGGTGTCGTGCGGCCAGCCGAGCGTCGCGAACGGCCACAGGCCCGACGAGAACCACGTGTCGAGCACGTCGGGGTCGCGCTCCCAGCCGTCGCCCTCGGGCGGCTCGGTGCCGCAGTACACCTCGTCGCCGCGGTACCAGACCGGGATCTGGTGGCCCCACCAGAGCTGCCGCGAGATGCACCATGGCCGGATGTTCTCCAGCCACTCGATGTACCGCCGCGACTGCGTCTCGGGATGGATCCGGATCCGCCCGTCGCGCACCGCCTCGATCGCGGGCCTGGCGAGCTCGTCCATCCTCATGAACCACTGCAGCGAGATGAGCGGCTCGATGCGCTCTCCGGAGCGCTGCGAGTACGGCACGTTGTGCGTGTAGGGCTCGGTCGCGACGACGCGGTCGCCGAGCGCCTTGACGACGGCCTCGCGCGCCTCGAGCACCGGGAGCCCGGCGAACTCGCCGGCCTCGGCGGTCATCCGCCCGTCCTCGCCGATGACGCTGACCGCCGGCAGCCCGTGCTTGCGGCCGATCTCGAAGTCGTTCGGGTCGTGGCCCGGCGTGATCTTCAGGCAGCCGGTGCCGAAGTCGGTCTTGACGTACTCGTCGGCGATGACCGGCAGCTCCCGGCCGACGAGCGGCAGCGTCACGGTCGTGCCGACGAGGTGCTTGTAGCGCTCGTCGTCGGGGTGCACGGCGATCGCCGTGTCGCCGAGCATCGTCTCGGGCCGCACGGTCGCGACGACGACGTCGTCCGAGTAGCGGATCGAGTAGAGCGTGTCGGTCTCCTCGCGCTCCTCGACCTCGAGGTCGGAGACCGCGGTGCCCAGGCCCGGATCCCAGTTGACCATGTAGTGGTCGCGGTAGATCAGGCCGTCCCGGTAGAGGTCGACGAAGACCTTCAGGACCGCCTCGACGTAGCCGTCGTCGAGCGTGAAGCGCTCGTCCTCGTAGTCGAGCGACGCGCCGAGCCGCTGGAACTGCTCGATGATCTGCCCGCCGTGCTCGCGGCGCCACTTCCAGACCTCCTCGACGAACGCCTCGCGGCCGATCTCGACCCGCGAGCGTCCCTGCTCGGCGAGGCGGTTCTCGACCTGCTTCTGCGTGGCGATCCCGGCGTGGTCGGTGCCGAGGATCCACTTCACGCGGCGCCCGTGCATGCGGTGCCAGCGGATGAGGACGTCCTGGATCGAGCCGTTGAGCGCGTGACCCATGTGCAGGACGCCGGTGACGTTCGGCGGAGGCACGGCGATCGAGTAGTTCTCGTCCGGCGTGCCCTCCGGCTCGGGGTGGAAGAGCCCTGACTCGAGCCACCGCTGCGCGATGCGCGGCTCGACCTCCTTGGGCTCGTAGCGGGTGCGTTCCTCCAGACCGGCCATGTGGACGGGGAGTCTAGGTCCCCGCCCACACGGCGGCTGCTCAGCCCCGGCGCTTGACGTGGATGTGCTTGATGTCGAGGGCGCCGGTCTTGCGGTCGACCGTGCCGGAGATCTTCACGACGTCGGCCGGCTGGATCGCGGCGGCGGACTCGACGCCCTTGAGCTTGAGCTTCACCTCGTCGCCGGCCGTGCCGACCTGGATCGTGTCCTCGCCGCGCAGCACCTCGCGGGTGAGCTCGAGGACCTTCCGGGCCTTCCGGTTCGCGGCCACCGGGTCGAGCGTGACCGGGCCGGCGAGCTTGCCGCCGGTGACATCGAGCCCCGACGCCTTCACGCCGATGAGCACGAACGCGCGGTGGGCGCGGCGGTGCTTCTTCTTCCAGCCCTTGCGCTTGTGCCTGGCCCCGTGGCCGCGGCGATCGGCGGCCTTGCCCTGGTGGCCCTTGTGGCTCTTCTGGCTCTTGTGCTCGCCGGCGTGCTTGTGATCACCGTGATGCCTGTGGTGGTGGCGATCACCGTCGGTGGCCAGGGCCGCGGACGGCGCGGCGAGCGCGGCGACCGCCGCGGCGGTGAGGGTCTTCCGGGTCCGGGTCATGTCTCTCCTGGTCGTTGCACTGAAAAAGGGTGGTACACGACCACCCTTACCCGGAACGCGGAAGACGACCCTGAGGTTGGCGGGTTCAGCCGCGGCCGAGACGGCGGCGCAGGCGGCGCGCGCCGACCAGCGCGGTGACGTCGCGGCCCAGGCGCCCGACGTCGAGGTGGCGCAGGATGCCGAGCATCTCGTGGCGCTCGGCGGCGGTCAGCCGGCGCGGGTTGCCCTTGGACTTGCGCACGATGGAGGTCAGGCGCCGGCGCTCGCGCGGCGGCACGTCGTCGCGGAACCGGTTGACGACGACCGTCGCGACCTCGAGCACGAGCCTCCACGGGACGGCCTTCAGGCCGCCTGCGACGCCGGCCACCGCGGGCACCTAGGCCGACTCTTCGCGGAGCACCGGCTGATCGCCGGTGTCCGGGGCCGCCTCGGTGACGAGCGTCGGCGGCAGCCCCTGCGTCACCGTCTCCTTCGTCACGACGACCTTCTTGACGTCGCGCCGCGAGGGCAGCTCGAACTGCACCTCGAGCAGCAGCTCCTCGATGATCGACCGCAGGCCGCGCGCGCCGGTCTCGCGCTCGAGCGCCTTGTCGGCGACCCCGACGAGCGCCTCCTCGCTGAAGACCAGCTCCATCCCGTCGAAGTTGAAGAACTTCTGGAACTGCTTGATGAGCGCGTTGCGCGGCTCGGTCAGGATCGTGACCAGGTCGTCGCGCGAGAGCTGGTGGATCGCCGAGACGACAGGCAGGCGCCCGACGAACTCGGGGATCAGCCCGTAGTTGACGAGGTCCTCGGGCAGGCACTGCTCGAAGATCTCGCCCTTGTCGCGCTCGGACTTGGACTCGATCGACGCGCCGAAGCCGACGCCCTTGTGGCCGATGCGCCGCTCGATGACCTTGTCGAGGTTCGCGAACGCGCCGCCGCAGATGAACAGGATGTTCGTCGTGTCGATCGACAGGAACTCCTGGTGCGGGTGCTTGCGGCCGCCCTGCGGCGGCACCGACGCGGTCGTGCCCTCGAGGATCTTCAGCAGCGCCTGCTGGACGCCCTCGCCGGACACGTCGCGGGTGATCGACGGGTTGTCGGCCTTGCGGGCGATCTTGTCGACCTCGTCGATGTAGATGATCCCGGTCTCGGCCTTCTTGACGTCGTAGTCGGCGGCCTGGATGAGCTTGAGGAGGATGTTCTCGACGTCCTCGCCGACGTAGCCGGCCTCGGTCAGCGCGGTCGCGTCGGCGATGGCGAACGGCACGTTGAGGATGCGCGCCAGCGTCTGGGCGAGGAGCGTCTTGCCGCAGCCGGTCGGCCCGAGGAGCAGGATGTTCGACTTCTGGAGCTCGATGTCCGAGTCGTCGTTCTGCATCATCTGGACGCGCTTGTAGTGGTTGTAGACCGCTACCGAGAGCGTCCGCTTGGCCTGCTCCTGGCCGACGACGTACTCCTCGAGCACGTCGTAGATCTCCCGCGGCTTCGGGAGGTTCTCGATGTCGAAGCTCGGCGGGGCGGTGAGCTCCTCGTCGATGATCTCGTTGCAGAGATCGATGCACTCGTCGCAGATGTAGACGCCCGGACCGGCGATCAGCTTCTTGACCTGCCGCTGGCTCTTGCCGCAGAAGCTGCAGAGCAGCTGCTCGTTGCTGTCGGTCGGCCGTGCCATGTGTCTCTACCCCGCGTCTTCCCCGTCAGTGCGACTCGATCACGCGATCGACGATGCCGTACTCCCTGGCCTCGTCCGCGCTCATGAAGTAGTCGCGCTCGGTGTCCTTGCGCACCTTCTCGTAGTCCTGCCCGGTGTGGTCGGCGATGATGTGGTCCAGGCGCTGACGGATGTCGATGATCTCCCTCGCGTGGATCTCGATGTCCGTCGCCTGGCCCTGGAAGCCGGACGAGACCTGGTGGATGAGGATCTTGGAGTTCGGGAGCGCCATGCGCTTGCCCTTCGCGCCGCCGGCGAGCAGGAGCGCGCCCATCGACATCGCGATGCCCACGCAGATCGTCGACACGTCCGGCTTGATGAACTGCATCGTGTCGTAGATCGCCAGGCCCGCGTACACCGACCCGCCGGGCGAGTTGATGTACAGCGAGATGTCCTTGTCGGGGTCCTCGGACTCCAGGTGCAGGAGCTGGGCCACGGTCAGGTTCGCGATCTGGTCGTCGACGGGCGTCCCCAGGAAGATGATCCGCTCGTTGAGCAGACGTGAATAGATGTCGAACGCGCGCTCACCGCGCGACGTCTGCTCGACGACCATCGGAACGAGTGGGCTCATGATCCTCCGCTCTGTTTCGCCTCGTCGGCGCGAATCCTTCAGCCAGCCTACCGGGTCCTCGACAGACGACCGGCAGCCTTGAGGCTACGAGCCGCCCGCCTGCTCGGCGTCCGTCGCCTGGGCGGTCTCGACCAGCAGGTCGACGGCCTTGCGGGCCGCCAGATCCTCCTTGACCGCGTCGAGGCGACCCTCCGAGCGTAGGCGCTCGAGGAGCTTCTTGGGCTTCGTGCCGCCCCGCTCGGCCGACTCGCCGAGCGCCTCGAGCACCTCGTCGTCGGAGACCTCGATCCCCTCGGCCTGCACGATCGCCGTCAGGACCGCCTCGCGGCGCAGCGCCTTGTCGGCGTCGGGCTTGGCCTCCTCGAGGAGCTCCTCCTCGGTCTTGCCGGAGATCTGCAGGTAGATCTCCTTGCTGATGCCCTGGTGCGAGAGCGTGTGGAGCGTCTGGTCGAGCAGCTCCTTCGCGCGCGCCTCGACGAGCGCGTCGGGCACCTCGATCTTCGCGTTCGCGACCGCCGCGTCGACGACCGCCTCGCGGAACTCGCTCTCGATCTGGCGCTCCTCGCTCTCCTCCAGGCGCTTGCGGATGTCCTCGCGGAGCTCCTCGAGCGTGTCGAAGCCGGCCGCCTCCTCGGCGAACTCGTCGTTCAGCTCGGGCAGCTCCTTGCGCTTGACCTCCTTGACCGTCACCTCGAACGTGGCGGCCTTCCCGGCCAGGTGCTCGGCCCCGTAGTCGTCCGGGAACGTGACCTCGACCTTGCGCTCCTCACCGGCCTTGGCCCCGACGAGCTGGTCCTCGAAGCCGGGGATGAGCCGGCCGGAGCCGAGCTCGACGAGCTGGTCGCGGCCCTCGCCGCCCTCGAACTTCTCGCCGTCGACGTAGCCGGTGTAGTCCATGACGATGAAGTCGCCCTGCTCGGCGGCGGCGTCGACGGTGTCCAGGCGCGCGGCGCGCTCGCGGAGCTGCTCGAGCTCCTTGTCGACGGCCTCGTCGCCGGCGTCGGGCACGCGCCGCCCGACCTTCAGGCCCTTGTACTCGCCGAGCTCGGCGGTGGGGCGCACGCCGATCTCGATCGAGAACGTCAGCGGCTCGCCCTCGCCGGGCAGCTTGTCACCCATGTCGAGGTCGGGGTCGCCGACGGGCGCGATGCCCGCCTCGGCGATCGCGTCGACGTACCAGCGCCCGAGCGAGTTGCGGATCGTCTCGTCGAGCACCGCCTCGCGGCCGACGCGCTTGATGACGACCGGCGGCGGGACCTTCCCCTTGCGGAACCCCGGGATGCGCAGGTCGCGCCCGATCGCGCGCGCGGTCTGCTCGATGCGGCGGGCGACCTCCTCCGGCGGCACCTCCGCCTCGACGCGGACGCGGGACTCGGGGAGCTCGGTGACGGTCGTCTTCATCGCGCCGACCACAGTAGCGTCAGACATGATGCATCGGATCGCCGCGTGGCTCTACACCGGGCCGGTCGGACACCTGTACGGGGGCGTCGCCGACTGGGCCGAGCTGCTGGCCCGGTACGCGTGGGCGCGCGCGACCGGCCGCGAGCCCTGGCGCGACTGACGGGCCCGGGCGCCCCGGCCGGGCTCATGCCGCGAGGCGGAACACCGGCCACTCGCCGGGCACGCCGCGTAGGGCGTGCAGGCCGGCGTCGTCGAAGCGCAGCCCCGAGCCGACGACCGTCCCGTAGGTCGTGCCCGACGCGAGGATCTCCCCCGCGCCCGCGAGCCCGCACACGCGCGCGGCGATGTTCACCGCCATCCCGGCGACGTCGTCGCCCACCACCTCGCACTCGCCGGTGTGCAGCCCCATCCGCACCGGCACGCCGAGCCCCTCGGTCGCCTCGGCGATCGCCGCCGCGCACCGCACCGCGGGCGACGGCGCTCCGTCGAACACGGCCAGGAACCCGTCGCCGATCGTCTTGACCTCGCGGCCGCCGTAGCGGGTGAGCTGCGCGCGGACCTCGGCGTCGTGCGCGGCCAGGAGCTGGCGCCAGCGCGCGTCGCCGACCCGCGCGGCGCGCGCGGTGCCGTCGACGATGTCGGTGAACAGGACCGTGAGGAGCCGGCGGTCGGACGCCGAGCGGCGCGGCCCGCCGGTGAGGAACTCCTCGATCTCCCCGTGGATCGCCTCGCTGTCGCCGACGCTGAGCAGGTGGTCGCGCCCCGGCAGCTCGACGTACCGGGCGCCGGGGATCCGCTCGGCCATGTAGCGCGAGTGGCGCACGTCGATGAGCTCGTCGCCGGTGCGGTGCATGACGAGCGTCGGGACCGCGATCCGCGGCAGGAGGTGGCGCACGTCCTGGCCCGCGGCGTGGCGGGAGAGCATCCGCATCATCCCCGGCGAGCACGCGGTCCGCTCGAGGCGGCTGAACCACCCCCGGATCCACGGGTCGCCGGCGGCGCTCGGCGCGAGCAGCTCGGAGTTGAAGCCCTGCCCCCAGCGTTCGAGGATCGCGCCGAACTCCTCGTCGCGCTGCTCGGGCGTGCGCGCCCACGGGATGTCCTCGGCCCACGTCGTCTTCGCGAAGCCCGCGTAGAGGATGAGCCCGCGGGCCCGGCCGGGCCGCGCGGCGACGTACTCGATCGCGTGGATCGCGCCGCTCGCGGTCCCGTAGATCACCGCGCCGTCCGAGCCGATCGCGTCGAGCACCGCGTCGATGTCCGCGACGTCCTCCTCCTCGGTCGCGGGCCGCTCGAGCCGGTCGCTCATCCCCACCCCGCGCTTGTCCATGAGGACGAGCCGCGAGAACTCGGCGAGGCGGTCGAACGCGCGCGCGAGCCCCGGCTCCTCCCACAGCGTCTCGACGTTCGACAGCAGGCCGGTGAGCAGGACGAGGTCGACCGGCCCGTCGCCATGGACCTGGTAGGCGATCATCACCTCGCCGGCCGACTTCGCGTACTGCGTGCGGGGTGGCACGCGCCGACCCTACCCGCGCACGGCGGCGGCGATCATGCGCGCGACCTCGTCGGGGCGCTCGAGGTACGGCAGGTGCGCGGCGCCCGCGAACACGTGCGTCGAGCGCACGTCGGGCAGCTTGACGGCGAGGTCGCGGCAGCGCTCGACGACGAACGGCACGTCGCGGTCGCCCCACGCGAGCGTGACGGGGACGCGCACGCCGGCCAGGTGGTACCACGCGTGGCCGCCCGCGTCCTCGTCCTCGTCGGCGGCGCCGCTGCGCAGCGCGATCGCGTTCATCGCCACGGCGAGGTCGCGCACCGGGCCGTCGACGCGCCCCTCCGGGCCGGCCGGGCCGTCGAGCCACAGCAGCACCTCGAGCCGGTTGATCCGGTCCAGGTCGTCCTCGTTGTCGGCGTCCTCGATCGCCGACGCGATCCGGCGCACGTCCTCGCCGAGCTCGGAGACGTCCGGCTCGGGCGCGCCGGAGACCGCCGGGGCGATGAGGACGAGGCCGGCGACGCGGTCGTGGTCGGCGAGCGCGAGGTCGATCGCCAGCGCGCCGCCCATCGAGCTGCCGACGAGCCACGCGCGGCGGTCCGGGGCGACCGCGTCGAGGACCGCCCGGAGGTCGTCGAGGTGGCGGGGGCCGCCGCCGGTGAACGGCGTCTCGCCGAAGCCGCGCCGGTCGTAGGCGACGACGTCGATGCCCGCGCCGGCGAGGAGCGGCGCGACGCCGTGCCAGCTCCGCCGGTCGCAGACGCCGGCGTGGAGCAGGACCGCGACGGGCGCGTCCTCGCGGCCCGACGCCCACCGCTCGGCGGCGAGCTCGACGCCGTCGGCGGGGATGGCGATGCGCTCGGGCACGCCCGGGCTCAGACCTCCGCGCCCGGGGCCGGCGCCGTGTACAGCAGCGATCCCAGCCGGGCGAGCACCTCGTCGCCGCCGCTGCGCGAGTCCCGTAGCCGCGCGGCGCTCTCGGCCTGGAGGGCCAGCGCGCGCTCGGCGAGGCGGTCGATCTCGGCCTTCAGCGCCGCCCAGCCCTCCTCGTCGAGCACGAGCGCCGAGAACGACAGGTGCCGGTCGGTGCGCGCGTCGAACGTGCCGGCGGCGAGCGCGGCCGCGATGTCGCTCCACATGGCCTGGAGCTGGCTGTCGGACAGCGACCGCCGCGTCGCCTCGGGCAGCCGCTCCCAGTCCGCCTCGGTGAGGAACGCGCGCCCGCGCGCGCGGTAGAAGTGCTCGACGGCGCCGCGCCGCGGCTCGGTGCGGACGAGCTCCAGGTAGCCGATCTCGGCGAGCACGCGCACGTGGTAGGAGACGCTGCCCAGGCGCTCCTCGAGCTCGTGGGCGAGCTGGTTGGGGCTCATCGTCCGCTGGCTGAGGCGCATGAGGATGCGCATGCGCATCGGATGGCCGAGCGCCTTCATGAGGCGCTGGGCGGCCTCCTCGGATCGCTTGGTGCGGCGCGGGCGGGAATCGGCGGCGCGACGGCCGGCCGGAACGTCGGCGGGGGTCATTCGATCAGGAGGGGGTGAAGCGAAAGGGTGGAAGGTTTCGCCGACCCTACCCCGACGACCTTTCCGACGGATCAACCGGTCGGTTGTTTCCACCGGTCCGGCGTCCGGCGTATCGGGGCGCGATCGCCCATGCCGCGTCGCGGGCCCGCTCAAGCTGGCGCGATCGGGTACGCGGCCGGCGCGCCGGCCGCGCGGCGGCGAGGCTCAGGGCGTGATGACGTTCGCCGGGTCCGGGCGCAGCTCGGGCGGCGCCTGGCTGTAGTCGCCGAACGGCCCGTCGCGGCCGGCCACCGCGGCACGCACGCCGTCGCGCTCGGCGCGCTCGATGAACGCCAGCGCGTCGGGCGTGTTGCGCATGAGCCCGTCGAGGATCGGGCCGAGCGTCTGGGTCTGCGCGAGGCCCATGTTCTCGTAGGCCTGGTTGACGACGAGCTTCATCGCCGCGAGCTGCGAGGCGGGGATACGCGCGAGGTCCTCGGCCAGCGCGCGGACGGTGTCCTCGAGCTCGGCGAACGGCACGGCCTGGTTGATGAGCTCGACGTCGGCCGCCTGGCGCCCGGTGAGCGGCCGGCCGGTGAGCGCGTGGAACTTCGCGCGCGCGAGCCCGAGCCGGTAGATCCACATGCCCGACAGGTACGCGCCCCACATGCGGCTGTAGGGCGTGCCGATGACCTCGTCCTCGCTGGCGACGACGAGGTCGGCGCCGAGCGCGAAGTCGCTGCCGCCGCCGACGCACCAGCCGTGGACCTGGGCGATGACCGGCTTGGGCGCGCGCCAGACGCTGAAGAGCTTCTGGGTCGGCGCGAGCTCGGGGGCGGTGGCGAACACGAAGTCCTTGCCGGGGTCCCACGCGCCGTCGGTGGTCAGCGCGTCGTCCCAGTGCTCGAAGCCGCCGCCGAAGTCGTAGCCCGCGCAGAACGCGCGCCCGGCGCCGCGCACGACGATGACCTTCACCTGCGCGTCGCGGACGGCGCGGCCGACCGCCGCCTCCACCTCGTCGGGCATCGGCGGGACGATCGTGTTCAGGTGCTCGGGGCGGTTGAGCGTAATCGTGGCGACCGGCCCGTCGACGGCGTAGAGCAGCGTCTCGAAGGTACCCATCGCCGAGTCATACACGACCGTGCGCGCGCCACCGCCTACGCGGGGACGGCGACCGGGCGCGCGGCGCGCCACAGGCGCTCGAGGCGCCGCAGCATCGCCGGGTAGACGACGAGGTGGCGGAACGGCTTGATCGCCAGCAGGTACGCCTCCCCGAGCAGCCCGTTCGGCTTGACGTAGACCGCCATCTCGCCGCGGTAGGAGCCGTCGCCGTCCGGGACCCAGCCGACGTGCAGGACACCGTGGACGGTCTTGTTGGCGATCTCGGCCGCGTACTCGTTGTCGCGCAGGTAGAGCGGGACGAACGGCAGGCCCTCGACGGCCGGGCCGGGCGGCGCGTCGCGCGCCTCGGCGGGGAGGCGCTCGCGCAGCGAGCGCACGCGGCCGTCCAGGCCGGCGCCGGGGTCGTCCCAGCCGAGGAGCTCGCCGAGCTTCCAGCGGGCCGCCCACAGCAGGCCGGCGAGGCTGCGCTCGCGGTCGACGCGCTCGGCGCCCTGGACGAGCTCGAGCAGCCGGCCGAAGTCGTCGGGGCCGCCGGGCGTCGGGAGCGCCCAGCAGTCCTCGAGGCGGAAGTCCGGGACGACGTCGTGGACGAGCCAGGGTCGGAGGGCGTGGACGGCGTTCGGGAGCCGGGCGCTCATCGGGGAACCTCGATCCATACGGTTGCGTATGGATCGAGGGTACGCTCCGCCCGCACCCCCGTCAACCGGAAGCCCGGTAAGAACCCCGGCATGGCCCCCGCCCGCACCCCGCGCGAACGCTGGATCGAGGCCGGCCTGCGCGCGCTCGCGTCCGGCGGCCCGGACGCGGTCCGGGTCGAGCCGCTCGCCAAGGCGCTCGGCGTCACCAAGGGCGGCTTCTACTGGCACTTCGCCGACCGCGGCGCGCTGCTCGGCGAGCTGCTCGACGCGTGGGAGCGCACGAGCGTCGACGAGATCATCGAGCAGGTCGGCGCCGCCGGCGGCGACGCCCGCGCGCGGCTGCGCACCCTCTTCGCGGTCGCGACCCGCCGCGAGGGGATGCTGGAGATCGACCTCGCGGTCCGCGACTGGGCGCGCCGCGACCCGGCGGTCGCCGATCGCCTGCGCCGCGTCGACAACCGCCGCATGGCGTTCATGCGCGCGCTGTTCGGCGAGTTCTGCCCGGAAGAGGAGGAGGTCGAGGCGCGCTGCATGCTCGCGTTCTCGACGCTCATCGGCAGCCACTTCATCGCCGCCGACCACGGGCGGCTCGACCGCCGGGAGGTCCTGCGGATCATCACGCGCCGCCTGCTCGCGTGACGATCCGCCCGCTCAGACCGGCGCGACGTCGCGCAGGAACGAGAGCATCGCCTCGTTGACCTCGCGCGGACGCTCCTGCTGGGTCCAGTGCCCGCACCCGGGCAGGAGCTCGTTCGCCCGCAGGTCGGGCACCTCCGACGGGAAGTTCTCGTAGATCTCCTGGTTCATCGTGATGACCAGGTCGACCTCGCCGGCGACGAAGCACGCGGGGACGGTGACGTGCGCGCCGCGGAACGGCGCCATCTCCTCCCAGGTGAGATCGGCGGCGCGGTAGTAGTTCAGCGCCGAGGCGAACCCGGTGCGCTCGAAGTCGGCGCAGTAGACGTCGAGGTCCTCCTCGGTCAGCCAGGCGGGCAGCTCCTTCGGCCACGCGAACGCGTCCTCGAGCCTGTCGCCGCGGACCAGGTCGCCGAGCTTGACCTCCTCCGGCGGGGCGTCGCCCGAGGCGGTGAAGAAGAACCCGGTCAGCCAGCGGCGCACGTCGCGCTCGAGGTCGGCCTCGGCGCGCCCGACCTCGTTGAAGTAGAGCTGGTAGTGGAAGCCGTCCCCGGTCTCGCGGTCCATCGCGACGCTCGGCGGGATCGTGTGGTCGTAGGCGAACGTCGTGCGCGCGCCGTAGTAGGGGACGCTGAGCCCGATCACCGCCGGGAACAGGTCGGGGCGCATGAGCGCCGCGTTCCAGGCGACCGGAGCACCCCAGTCGTGGCCGGCGATCACGGCGGTGTCGTGCGGGAACTCGCCGAGCAGCCCGACCATGTCGCCCACGAGCTTGGGCTGTGTGTACTTCGCCGGCTCGAGCGGCCTCGACGAGCGGCCGAACCCGCGCATGTCGGGCGCCACGGCGTGATAGCCCGCCTCGGCCAGCGCCCGGAGCTGATGGCGCCACGAGTACCACGACTCCGGGAAGCCGTGGCACATGATGACGCAGGGCCCGTCCTGCGGGCCGGCCTCCGCGATGTGGAGGCGGATCCCGTTGGCGTGCACCAACCGGTGCGTGATCTCGGTCATCGTCGCGCGATCATCCCGCGCGGCGGGCCTGATGGCGCGCGGCGCCCGGCGCGACGTTGGAGAATCCCCATCGCGCCGGGCGGCGGCCGGTTCCCCGGCCCGCCCGCGTCAGCGGACCAGGTCGACCTCGATGCCGTTCATCCGCAGCGACACGCGGCGCGCGTCGCGCGCCTCGAGCGCCTGCCGGACGACGTCCTGCGGCGACATGGTGAACGCGTAGTCGCGGCGCATGGGACCGGCGGCCTTCGTCGCCTCGACGTCCTCGGGCGGCGCGAAGTGCAGCCGGAACAGCTCGTCGTCGGGGATGTCGGTCGTGCCCGCGTACTCGATCCGCACCTCGTCGAGCGTCTTCTGCGGCCGCGTCCATCCGGCGAGCTCGCGGCCGCGGGGCGTCGAGAGGATCCGGTCCTTCACATCGGGGTCGATCGGCGCGGGCGGCTGCCCGTAGGCGCCCATGACGTAGAGCGCGATCTCGTCGATCGTCGTGGCATAGCGCTCGTCGGAGACGACGTTCATGAGCGCCTGCGTGCCGATGAACTGCGAGAACGGGGTCGCCGACACGGGATGGCCGAGCTCCTCGCGCACCCGTGGGATCTCGTCGAGGACCGCGTCGAACCGGTCCTCCATCCCCGCCTCGGCGAGCTGCGCCTTGAACGTCCCGGTCATGCCGCCCGGCAGCTGGTGCCGGTAGATGCGCGCGTCGTACTCCTCGCACACGCCCAGCGGGTGCCCCTCCTGCCGCGCGATCGCCTCCATGTGACGCGCGACCGGCTCGAGCACCGACCGGTCGATCGCGTGCGTGTGCCCGGCCGCCTCGAGGTTGACGAGCGTCATCTCCGTCGACGGCAGCGACGGCCCGTTCGCGACCGGCCGGCTCGCGGTGTGCAGGCGCCGCACGCCGCACTCGGCTCCGATGAGGTAGTTCACCGGCGCCATGCCGGTGGTGTTGTGGCAGTGCAGCTCGACCGGCACATCGCCGGCCGCCTCGACGAGCGCCGGCAGGAGCGTCCGTGCCCGCTCGGGCGTGAGGATCCCCGAGGCGTCCTCGACGTAGATGGCCTTGGTCACCCCCCACCCGACCATCTCCCGCACGCGGTCGGCGAACCATGCGTCGGTGTGGACCGGGCTGATGCCGTACATGATCGCCGGCACGGGATCGGCGCCGGCCTCGTGGACCACCCGGGCGAGGCGCTCCATCTCCGGCATGTCGTACAGGCAGTCGTAGATCCAGAAGCCGCCGACGCCCATGCGGACCATCGTCTGCACGTAGAAGTCCATGATCGAGTACGGCGAGATGCCGTACCGGCCGCTGGACGACGGGCGCAGCCCGCACCGGGTGCGCGTGTTCGGCAGCAGCCCGAGGATGTGCGGCAGGGTCTCGAGCGGGTCCTCGCGCAGGTAGCGCATCTGGACGGTGAAGAACGACCCGCTCGGCACGTCGGCGGTGTGGAACCCCGCGCGGTCGATGAGCGGCGCCACCGCGGTGGCCATCCCGCCCCGGAAGCGCATGCCCCACAGGCTCTGCGGCCCGTCGCGGAGCGTCTGGTCGACGAGCTCGAGGTGCGCCATCGCGCCGTCAGACCACCGGTGTCGCGGCGCGGCTCACGCGCCCCGCTCCCGCCGGCGGGCGATCTGCTGCTGGGCGAGACGCAGCAGCAGCGCCGCCGCGGGCTGCCCGGCACGCCGGACGACGACCGGCACCCCCGCGTCGAGCACCGCGCGCGCCCCGGCTGCGGAGGCGAGCGCCGCGCCGCGCGCGGCCCGCGCGCCGCGCAGGCGCTCGGCGAGCGCGGCCGGGTCGGCCGCGCCCTCGGCGTCGACCACCCCGTCGCCGGCGTCCAGGTCGACGACGTCCGGCGCGTCGTCGACGACGCCGGCCGGGCTGACCTCGCGCGCCCACTCGAGCAGCCGCTCGAGGCCGGGGACGTCCTGCGGGCGGACCTCCTCGGTCGGCAGCCGCCCGGCGTAGACGACGCCGTCCGAGCCGTCGACCGTCACCTCGCGCCCGAGCAGCCCCTCGGTCACGCCCTCGCCGACCCCGACGACGCTCGGCCGCCCGAGCGCGCGGCTGACCACCGCCGCGTGCGAGGTCGACCCGCCGCGCTCGGTGACGACGGCGCGCGCGGCGATCATGCCGGCGACGTCCTCCGGGCTCGTCGTCGGGCGGACGAGGACGAGATCCCCGTCGCGGCCGTCGGCGTCGTCGACCGCGACGCCGGCCGCGACGCCCGGGCAGGCGGGGACGCCGCGCGCCACGACCTCGGCGGTCGCGGCGGCGTCGCCGGCCAGCCTGGGCGCGAGCACGGTGAGGAGCTGCTCGACGCTCACCCGGCACAGCGCCTGCTCGCGGTCGATCGCGCCCTCCTCGGCCAGGTCGACGGCGGTGCGGACCGCCGCGGCCGGCGAGCGCTTCGCCGCCCTGGTCTGCAGGAGGTACAGCCGGCCCTGCTCGACCGTGAACTCGATGTCCTGCACATCGCCGTGCTCGCGCTCGAGGAGCGCCGCCGCGTCGAGCAGCCGGTCGTGCACACCGGGGAGCTGGTCGGCCAGCGCGCTCAGCGGCAGGCAGTCGTGGGTGCCGCTCACGACATCCTCCCCCTGGCCGCGCGGCAGCCACTCGCCGTACGGACGGGGCGCGCCGGTCAGCGGGTCGCGCGTGAACAGCACGCCTGTGCCCGACTCGCCGTCGAGGTTGCCGAAGACCATCGCCTGCACGATCACCGCGGTCCCGCCGTCCTCGGAGATGCCCCAGTGGCGCCGGTAGGCCTTCGCCCGGCGCGACGACCACGACCCGAACACCGCGTGGATCGCGGCGCGGAGCTGGGCGTGCGGCTCGCGCGGGACCTCCTCGCCGCTGTCCTCGGCGATCGCGGCGCGGGCGGCGTCGACGCTCTCGTGGTCGCCGGGCTCCTCGAGCAGGTCGGCGCCGAGCACGGTGTGGCCGAACTCGTGGACGAAGCGCACGTGGGTGGACCGCGCGAACTCCGGGTCGCCGGTCAGCCGCGCCAGCCCGGCCTCCACCTCGTCGGTCATGCCGAGGTTCAGGATCGTGTCCATCATCCCCGGCATGCTCACCGCCGCGCCCGAGCGGACCGACACGAGCAGCGGGCGCTCGGGGTCGCCGAACCGCCGGCCGGTCGCCTCCTCCAGCGCGCCGACGCCCTCGAGCACGGCGTCCCACAGCTCGTCGTCGAGCCGGTCGCCGGCCGCATGGAAGCGCCGGCACTCCTCGATCGGCAGGACGAACGCGGGCGGCACCGGCAGGCCGAGGGCGAGCATCCGCGCGATGCTCACGCCCTTGTTGCCGATCTCCTCGCGGTCGGGGACGGTCGCCCCGTCGAGCACCAGGACGCGCGCCGTGACGTTCGTCACGGCGCCTCCTCGCGCTCGCGCCCGAGCATCCGCAGCAGGTCCTCGTGGAGCTCGAACCACACCGTGTGGTAGCTGTCGATCCGCGCGCCGCTGACCCAGTCGTGGTCGCCCGCGAGGACCCGGTCGTACGCGCTCTCCAGCCGGTCGCGGTACACGCCTAGCCGCGCCTCGAGCTCGGCGAAGCGCTCGAGCACCTTCTCGGCCCGCTCGTGCTGGACGCCGAGCCGGTCGATGATGCCGCGGTCGTAGTCGGGGTCGGTGTGGTCGTTGGGCGTCCGCCCGCCACCGGGCGCCGGCACCATCTGCCAGTCGGTGAACAGGGCGAGCAGCTTGCGGTTGATCCGCTCGAAGCGCTCGTAGGTCTCGGTCGCCGCGGGGTCCTGCCGGAACGAGGCGAAGACGGACGGGTACTGCTCGTCGAGCCACGCACGCCCGGCGGGCGTGACCATGTACGTGTCGTTCGCGCCGATCGCGCGGCCGGCGGCGACCGCGTCCGCGAGCGCGGACGACACCTCGTCCTCCGCGCGCCCGAGCACCCCGGCCACGTCAGCGGGCCGGCCGGCCTTCTTGACGGCGAGCCCGTGCAGGACGAGCAGGTCGATCCGGGTGTCGATCACGTCGATCTTCTCTCCCTCGCTTCGGCAGCGGCGACTGGTCGGCGCGAACCTTAGATCTCCCCGGTGCGCGCGGGAACCCGCGCTCGGGCCGCCGTTGTGGATGACACAACGGGCGGTGGTCAGCCGGCCGCGCCGGTCCGTACCGACAGGTGGGAGATGTCGTTGAAGCAGCGGAGCAGCCAGCGCCCGTTCTCGAGCACGACCAGGCGGGTCAGCGAGCCGTTGTCGGCGTGCACGAACGCGAACGGGCGGCTCCCGGTCGCCTGCCGGCACACCTCGCCGATCACCGCGCCGTGCAGGACCGCGACGGCCGTCGCCCCCGGCTCGGTGCGGGCGGCGATGTGCTCGATGCCGCGGCGCACCCGCGGCGAGAAGCTCTCGAACGACTCGCCGCCGGGGATGAGGTCCCAGCGCTCCTGGCGGAAGACCTCGCGCACGATCGGGTCGCCCCGCCCGGCACGGACGCGGTACTCGCCGCCCTCCCACTCGCCGAGCCGGACCTCGGCGAGGTCGGGCACGACCTCGGGCTCGAGCCCGGTCACCTCGGCCAGCGGCGCCGCGGTCTGGTGCGTGCGCTGCAGCGGCGTGACGAACAGGCCCGACAGCGGCTCGCTGCGCAGGCGCTCGGCGATCGCCTCGGCCTGGCTGTGGCCGGCGTCGGCGAGCGGCGGGTCGCTCTGGCCGTTGACGAGCGGGAAGCGTACGCCGGGAACGGCGGCCGCGGACGCGCCGTGCCGGACCAGGATGATCTCCGCGGCTCCCGGCGGCAGCTCGTAGGGCCGCTGCTCGAATGCGTCGCGGTCGCTCATCCGGTCTCCGCCTGTCCCGCGCCGTCGGTGCCCGCCGCGGTGAGGTAGGCCTGCTCGACGTCGCTGATGCGGCGGCGCGCCTCTCCCCCGCTGAGGTCCAGGACGACCCGCCCGCGCCGTACGACGATCGCGCGGTCGGCGTAGCGCAGCGCCTTGTGCGCGTGCTGCTCGACCATGAGGACGCCCGTCCCCTGTTCGTCGGCGGCCCTGCGCACCGCCTGCAGCAGGCGATCGACGACGAGCGGCGCCAGGCCCAGCGACAGCTCGTCGGCGAGCAGGAGCCGCGGCCGGCGCGCGAGCGCGCGGGCGAGCGTGAGCATCTGCTGCTCGCCGCCCGACAGCAGGCCGCCGCGGACGCCCAGGCGGGACTCGAGCTCGGGGAAGAGCGCGATCGCGTCCTCGGGCGCGACGCCGCCCACCCGCAGGTTGTCGCGGGTGGACATCGCCTTGAACACCGACCGCTCCTCGGTGACGTACGCCATGCCGGCGCGCGCCCTCCGGTGCAGCGGCGCGGTCGTCGGGCTTCCGTCGAACGCCACCTCGCCGGAGAGGAGCGGCAGCTCGCCGCTCAGCGCCAACAGCGTCGTCGTCTTCCCCGCCCCGTTCGGGCCGAGCAGGCACACGACCTCGCCGGGGCGCACCTCGAAGCTCAGGTCGTGGACGACCGGCTGGCCGGCGTACCCGGTCGACATCCCGCGGGCCTCGATCACGGCGGTCATCGTCACTCACCCTCCTTCCCGGTCGCCCCCACGTGGGACGCGTGGACGGCCTCGTCGTCCTCGGCCTCGCCGAGGTACGCCGCGATGACCAGCGGATCATTGCGCACCTCGGCGGGCGCACCGGACGCGATCCGGCGCCCGAAGTCGAGCACGACGAGCTCGTCGCAGACCGACATGACGAAGCTCATGTCGTGCTCGACGAGCAGAACCGCGATGCCCCACTCGTCGGCCAGGCGGCGGACGAGCGTCGCCAGCTCGGCGGTCTCGGCGGTCCCGAGCCCGGCGGCCGGCTCGTCGAGCAGCAGCACGCTGGGCTGCATCGCCACCGCGCGCGCGATCGCCAGCAGCCGGCGCTTGCCGTACGGCAGGTCCTCGACGGTCGTGTCGAGGTCGGCGTCGAGGCCGAACTCGCGGATCGCCGCGACGACCGCGTCGTGCAGCGTCGGATCGGCAGGCCAGACGATGTCGCGGAAGTACGAGAGCCGGTCGCGCGGATCGCCCGCCGCGCGCAGGTTGTCGAGCACGGTCGAGTCCTCGAACAGCTCGAGCGACTGGAACGAGCGGCCCATGCCCGCCCGGGCGCGCCGTGCGGCCGACCACCCGGTGATGTCCTCCCCGTCGAGCACGAGGCGCCCGTTCTCGCCGCACGGCGTGAAGCCGGTGATCGCGTCGATGAGCGACGTCTTGCCCGCGCCGTTCGGGCCGATGAGCCCCAGCACCCGGCCGGGCCGGACGACGAGCGACACGTCGTCGACGGCCGTCGTGCCGCCGTAGCGGACGGTGACGTCGCGGACCTCGAGCGTCTTGGGCGGGACCCGGACCGGCTCGTGCTCGGCCGGCAGCGCGGCGCGCGGGCGCGGGCGCGGCGCGAGCGCGGGCACGAGCCGGGCGAGCCGGCCACGGAGCCACGCGATCTGCGCGATCGACTCCTTCGCGACGCCGTTCTGGTTGGCCAGGACGAGCAGGATCACCGCGATGCCGCCGATGAGCGCCATGTAGCGCCCGGTGTCCTCGTCGATCGAGTCGAGGATCTGGGCGCCGAGGGCGCCCGGCGCGAGCGTCGCGCCGATCACCGGCCCGAACAAGTAGCCGATGCCGCCGATCATCGCGTAGGCGACCATCGTGATCGAGGTGAACGCGTCGAACGTCGTGTACGTGATCGACGTGCTGCGGAACGCGAGCAGGATGCCGCCGGCCGCGGCGATCATCGCCGACAGCGAGAACGCGTAGAGCTTGACGCCGGGGACGCTGATGCCGAGCGCCGCCGCGGCGCGCTCGTTCGTCCGCACGGCGATGAGCCGGCGCCCGGACCGCCCGCGGCGGATGTTCGCGACCGCGAGCGCCGCGACGAGCAGACACCCGAGCGCGAACAGGCCGTAGCGCGTCGGATGCGTGGCGGCGTCGACGTCGATCCCGAGCACGGTGACGCCGTCGACGATCGTGCCGCCGAAGCCGCCCGTGTAGTCGGTGTTGTTGAACAGGATGAGCTCGATCGCGGTCCCGAGGCCGAGCGTGACGATCGCGAGGTTGATCCCGCGCGTGCGCACCGCCGGCAGCCCGAAGAGGATCCCGAGCGGCACGGTCGCGGCGATGCCGATGAGCGCGCCCAGGAGGAACGGGATGTCCTGTGTCGCGCACAGCCGGCCGGCGACCCAGGCGCCGAAGCCCGCGAACGCGAACTGGGCGAGCGAGAGCTGCCCGGCGTAGCCGGTCAGGAGCACGATCGAGAGCAGGACGATCGCGACGCAGACCGTGACGGTGAACGCGTCGATCCAGATCGGCGGCGTCGTCGCCATGAGGAACGCGCACAGCGCCACCGCGAACAGGATCCCGGAGACGTGGAGCCGGCCGGTGCCGATGCTCGGCAGCCGCTGCAGGAGGTAGTCGCGCAGGGGCAGCGCCTGGCCGCGGAGCAGCAGCCACAGGACGATGAGCAGGAACGGGACCGCGGTGCCGACGCCGGGCTGCTCGACGTAGCGCGTGACCTCGGTCTGCGCGATGCCGATCGCCAGGCCGGCGGCGAACGCGACCGGGAACGAGCGGAACCCGGCGACGAGCGCGGCCGCCGTCGCCGCGAGCACGAGGTTCGTCAGGACCGCCGGCTGCAGCGTGACGATCGGGACGATGAGGATCGCGGCCAGGCCGGCCAGGCCGCAGCCGAGCGCCCAGTTGAGCGTCGCGATCCGGTCCGGCGACCAGCCGAGCGCCGAGGACGCGCGCTCGTTCTCGGCGACCGCCGACGTCGCCAGGCCGAAGCGGGTGTAGCGGTACAGCGCCCACAGCCCCACGGTGAGCACGGCCGCGATGCCGAGCAGGATCACGCGGTCGGCGGTGATGACGATGTCGCCGGAGATCCGCCAGATGTCGGTCGGCAGCTCGCTCTGGACGAACTTCGGCGTCGACTCGTAGCGCAGGATCGCGACCGCCTGCAGCGTGATGAGCACGCCGAGCGTCGCGATGACCCGCACGAGCGGCGCCGCGTGCCGCAGCGGCCGCATGATCAACAGGTGCGTGAACGCGCCGATCGCCGCGGCGAACGCGACGCCCGCGACGAGGGCCGGCAGGAACGCCCACTCGAGGTTGGTGGTCAGCTCCCACCACAGGTAGGCCGACGCCATGCCGATCGCGCCGAGCGCGAAGTTCAGCACGCCCGACCCGCGGTAGATCGCGATGAGTCCCTGCGAGGCCAGCGCGTAGAGGGCGCCGAGGCCGAACCCCAGGAGCGCGAACCGGATGACCTCTTCCAAGACCTTCTCCTTGTCTGTCGGTCAGCGAACCGGAGACCCGGTCCCGGGCCGCGGCCCGGGACCGGGTCGGACCGTCTCAGCCGCAGTCGGCCGGGTTCTTGCCGCCGGCCAGCTGCGACACGTCCTCGAACTCCTCGGTGAGCGGGACGACCTTGCCGCCCTCGATCTTCGAGAAGATCACGCAGCGGTTGAACAGACGGTCGAAGCCCTTCGGCCCGCCGTCCTCCTTCCACGGCTTGCTGAAGTCGAGCGGCGGGACCATGCCGCCGAGGCCGTCCTCGAACTTGGTCTTCGGAACCTGCGCGAGGAACGTCTCGTTGTTGATCTCGCCGTCGATCGACTCGACGACCTGCTTGAAGCCGACGTACGCGGCCCAGGTGCCCATGCCGCCGAGGCTGTTGTAGTCCTGGCTCATGTCGGCGTCGTAGGTCTCGAGCGCCTTGCGGAACTCGTCCCACTGCGGCAGCGCGAGATCCGGGTACATGCCGCCGACCACCGCGCCCTCGGCGGCCTGCTCGTTGCCCTTCACCGAGACCTCGTTCAGGTTGCCCTGCGGCCCGTACATGCGCGCGTCCGAGCCGGACTGCGCGTACGCCGACATCCACGCGATGTACGGCGTCTCGGAGACGATCATCACGAGGCAGTCGGCGCCGTCGGTGGCCTGCGCGACCTGGGAGCTGTAGTCGCGCGCGGTGGCCGGCAGCGTCACGTACTTGCCGATCTTCACGCCCGAGCCGGCGGCCGCCGCGTCGATGAGCGGCTTGAACGCCTCGGCGCCCTCGATGATGACGCCGTTGATGCTCTTGCAGCCGTCCTCCGCCGCGCGCTTGACCAGGCCCGCGCCGTAGAGCGGCTGGTTGCCCATCGGGAAGACCGTGTCGGTCGTCAGCTCCGCCGCCGAGAGCGAGCAGCAGTTGCCGAAGTACGAGATGTTCGCCTTGTCGAGGATCGGGACGATCGCGTCACCGGTGAACGTGAAGTTGCCGACGACGGCGACCGCCTTGTCCTGGACGGCCTTCCGTGCGCACGCGGCCGCGTCGGTCGGCGTGCCGCGCGCGTCGCAGAACCGTGCCTCGAGCGGCCGGCCGGCGATCCCGCCGTTGTCGTTGACCCACTCCTGGAAGACCCGCGCCGTCTCCTGGATGTTCTTGTACTGCGGGCCTTCGGTGTTCACGTCGGTGATCGTGTAGGTGATGATCGGGTCGCCCTGGGGCTTCTGCGCCTGCGTCTCGGACGATGCGCCCGACCCGCCCGCCCCCTCGTCCTCGTCGTCGTCGCCGCAGGCGGCGAGCACGAGCGCGGACGCGACGAGCACGACCATCAACAGGTACGGAAACCTCCTCCAGCCAGACCTGTGGGCATGGGGGAACTGCTCCGTCATGGGGACCCTCCTCCTGGATTGCGACCCGATTCGGAGGCGAGCCTATGGTCGGCCTGACGGCGCCAGAACGGCCCGTGGCGCGGGCGCTTGGAGATTCACCAAGCGCCGGTTTCAGCGTCTCAGGGACACGCTGACCGGGCCCCGCCGGACGCTCACCGACCGGCCCGCCGGGGTGCTCAGGACGTCCTTGAGCCACGCGAGCCCGTTCGCCCCGCCGAGCGGGTAGATGGGCTCGATCGGGCTGCTGGCCGCGTACATCGCGTCGACGTCCGGCCCGGGGATGAGGAAGCGCAGGAGCAGCTCCTCGTCCGACAGATGCTCGCCGTACTGCCGGCGGATCTCCTGCAGCGTGGGCTGGGGCGCGCCGTCGGTCGCGAGGATCGTCCGGCCGCGCTCGGTCGCGGCGGCACGGTCGAGCAGCTCCTGGTCGACCTCGCCGGGCGGCGTGCCGTACCAACCGGCGAGGTACATGAGGTTCTCGTCCGGGATGGTCCGGTAGCGCTCGCCCTGGACGACGTTGAGCAGCGCCTGGATGCCGACGAGCTGCGAGAACGGCGTCGCCATGATCGGCCACCCCATCTCGGCCCGCACCCGGATCGCCTCCTCGAGCACGGCCGGCAGCCGGTCCTCCATGCCGACCTGCTCGAGCTGCGCGCGCAGCGTCCCCATCATGCCGCCGGGGAACTGCTGCTGGATCGCCGCGACCGAGTACTCGACGGGCGCTCCGCGCTGGAAGCCCTCCTCGTCGGCGAGCGCGCCGAAGTGCTCGGCGACCTCGGGGATCCGGCTGTCGTCGATCGCGACCTCGTGGCCGAGCCGCCGCATGTTGTCGATCGTCACCTCGGTGGACGGCATCGACACGCCGTTGGCGAGGGTGGAGACCGCGGTGTGCAGGATGCGCGCGCCCTCCTCCACCCCGATGATGTGGTTGAGGTTCGCCATCGCCGTCCGGTTGTGGAAGTGCAGCTCGAGCGGCAGGTCGCCGGCGTGCTCGTGCATGAGCCGGATCCAGCGGCGCGCGCGCTCGGGGCCCATGACGCCCGCCTCGTCGCCGAGGATGATCGTCTCGGCGACGCCGCCGGCGACCATCTGCCGGACGATGCCTGCGTAGTACTCGTCGGTGTGGACCGGCGACTCGGAGAAGTTGATCTGCGGCGACGGCTTCAGGCCGGCGTCGCGGGCGATCTTCGCGACGTGCAGCATCTGCCCGACGTCGTGCAGGCAGTCGAAGATCCAGAGGCTGCCGATCCCGTGCCTGGCGAGCGTGCGGATCCACAGCTCGATCACCGAGTCGGGGGTGACGTTCATGCCGACGACGCCGTTCGTCCGCGTGCCGGCGCGCAGCGTCGAGCGGGTGAACGCGGCGCGGATCGCGTCGAGCCCCTTCCACGGGTCCTCGCGGCGGAAGCGGACGAGGACCTCGAAGATCGACGAGCCGGTGAGGTCGACGACGCGGTAGCCGGCACCGTCGATCGCGTCGGCGACCGCGAGGATGTGCCCCGCGCGCATGCGCATGCCCCACAGGCTCTGCTGCCCGTCGCGCAGCGTCTGGTCGACGAGCTCGATCCGTGCCATCAGACCGTCACCTCCTCGGCCTCGCGCGCCGCCGTCCAGCCGGCCAGGAAGTCCTCCTCCAGCCAGCGGGTGTGGACGTTCCCTCCGACGACGTCCGGATGCTCGAGCACGTCGAGCGCCAGCCCGGCGGTCGTCGCGACCCCGTCGACGCGCAGGTGGCGCAGGGCGCGCCGCACGCGCGCGAGCGCCTCGTCGCGGTCGGCGCCCCGCCCGATGACCTTCGCCAGCAGCGAGTCGTAGTACGGCACGATCGTCCAACCCGGGTAGCACGCGGTGTCGACCCGCAGGTCCCTGCCCTGCGGCACGCCCCAGCGCTCGAGCGTGCCGGGCGTGGGCAGGAAGCCGCGGGCGGGGTCCTCGGCGTTGATCCGCACCTCGACCGCGTGCCCGTCCGGCCGCACGTCGTCCTGGCCGACCGACAGCCCCTCACCCCCGGCGATGCGGAGCTGCTCGCGCACGATGTCGACACCGGTGACCATCTCGGTGACGGGATGCTCGACCTGGAGCCGGGCGTTGATCTCGAGGAACCCGTAGGTGCCGCGCTCGGCGTCGACGAGGAACTCGCAGGTCGCCGCGCCGTGATAGTCGAGCGCGGCGATGAGCCGCCGGGCCGCGTCGAGGAGCTCGTCGCCCACCGTCCCCGGCAGGTCGTACGCGGGCGCCTCCTCGACGAGCTTCTGGTAGCGGCGCTGGAGCGTGCAGTCGCGGTGCCCGACGTGGATGACGTTCCCGCCGGCGTCACCGAGCACCTGGACCTCGACGTGGCGCGCGCGGCGCACGTAGCGCTCGACGAAGATCCGGCCGTCGCCGAAGGCCTGCTCGGCCTCGCCGGACGCGGACGCCCAGGCGCCGGCCAGGTCCTCGGGACGCTCGACGAGGCGCATGCCGCGCCCGCCGCCGCCGCCGGCGGCCTTGAGCAGGACCGGGTAGCCGACCTGCTCGGCGACGCGGCGTGCCTCCTCCTCGTCGCCGACGACGTCCGATCCCGCGCCGACCGCGATGCCGAGCTCGCGCGCCAGCGCCCTGGCGGTGGCCTTGTCGCCGCCACGGCGCATCGCCTCCGCGGACGGGCCGACGAAGACGATCCCGGCGTCCGCACACGCCTGCGACAGCTCGGCCCGTTCGGAGACGAAGCCGTAGCCGGGGTGCAGCGCGTCGCAGCCGGTGACCTTCGCGGCGGTGACGAGCCGGTCGATGTCGAGGTAGCTCTCGGCCGGCGCGGCGGGGCCGATGCACACGGTGCGGTCGGCCATCTGCGCGCCGAGGCTGCGGCGATCGGCCTCGGAGACCGCGAGCACGGTCTCGATGCCCTCCTCGAAACACGCGCGGATGATGCGCACCGCGATCTCGCCGCGGTTGGCGATCAGCACCCGCCTGAGCATGCGCCGTCAGCCCTCGGGGTCGATGATGACGAGCGCCTGCCCGTGCTCGACCGGCGCGCCGTTCTCGACGAGGATGGCCGACACGACGCCGTCGACCGGGGCGACGACGTGGTTCATGAGCTTCATGACCTCGACGATCGCGACGGTCTCCCCCGCCTTCACGCGGCGGCCGACCTCGACGAACGGCGCGGCGCCCGGCGCCGGCGCGCGCCAGAACAGCCCGACCGACGGCGACTCGACCGCGACGCCGGGCGGCGGAGGCGTGACGGTCGCCGCGGGCGCCGCCGCGGGCTCGGGCTCCGGCGCGGCGGCGGGCTCGGACGCGGGCGGGGGCTCGGCGGGCGGCTGCGCGCCCCCCGAGGGTGGCGCGGGCTCCTGCGGTGCGGCCGGCGGCGCGGGCGCCGCCGTCGTCATGTCCACGGCGTTCGCCGGACCGGTCCCGTTCGCCGAGGCCGGCGTCCGCGACACGTGCAGCCGGTCGTCGCCGATCGTGACCGTCATCTCCTGCCAGTCGCTGCGGGAGAAGGCGTCGAGCAGCGCCTTGATCGTCTCCTGGTTGAGCTCCATCGGTCAGCGGGACCGTATATACGCGCGCGCGATCTGCCCAGCGCATGCGCTGTGGCTTCTCCAAGCCCGGCCCGGGCAGGGCCGCCGGCGGGCGCGGGACCGACCTAGCATCGCGAGCGCAGTCGGATCCGCCGGCGCCTCCTCCGCGGGACCCCGGCGGGCAGCGGCACCCTCCCTCATGACGCCGCTGCCCGCCGGGCCGTGCGGTGGCGGTCGGGACCGCGCAGCAGCGGCGCGACCGTCTCGCGGCCGAACGCCGCATACCAGTCCAGCGCGTCGGCTTGCGTGACCGCGCCGCGCGCGACGCCGCGCGAGGTGCCCTGCAGCACCTGCTTGATCGGGATCTCGAGCTTCTTGCCGGTCAGCGTCCGCGGGACGGCGGGCGCGACGACGATCTCGTCCGGCAGGTGCCGCGGCGACAGGCCGGTGCGGATCGCGGTGCGGATGCGCTCGCGCACCTCGTCCGGGTCGGCGCCGGCCTCGAGCACGACGAACAGCGGCATGTAGTAGCCGCCGTCGGGAAGCTCGATACCGACGACGAGGCTGTCGGCGACGCCGGGGAGCGGGTCGACGATCGCGTAGATGTCGCCCGACCCCATCCGGACCCCGGCCTTGTTGAGCGTGGCGTCCGACCGGCCGCTGATGACCGCGCTGCCCCGCTCGGTGAAGCACACCCAGTCGCCGTGCGTCCACACGCCGGGGAACCGCTCGAAGTACGCCGCGCGGAAGCGCCGGCCGTCCGGGTCGTTCCAGAAGAAGACCGGCATCGACGGCATCGGCTCGCAGATGACGAGCTCGCCGACCTCGCCGACGACCGGCCGGCCCTCCTCGTCGAACGCCTGCGCCTTGACGCCCAGGCACGGCGCCGACAGCTCGCCGCGGTAGACCGGCAGCCAGGGCGAGCCCGAGATCAGCGACGCGCAGACGTCGGTGCCGCCCGAGCTCGAGTCCAGCCGCACGTCGGGCTTGACGTGCTCGTACACCCACCCCCACGTGCTGCTCGGCAGCGGCGAGCCGGTCGAGATGATGCCGCGCAGCGCCGAGAGGTCCAGGTCGCGGCCGGGCGAGACGCCGGCCTTCTCGCACGCGGTCAGGTACGCGGCGCCGGTCCCGAACACGTTCGCCCTCGTCGCCTCCGCGATCCGCCAGCTCCCGAGCACGTCGGGATGGCCGGGGCTGCCGTCGTAGAGCACCGGCGTGGCGCCGCCGAGCAGGCAGCCGACGAGCCAGTTCCACACCATCCAGCTCGTCGAGCAGAAGAAGTAGACGCGGTCGCCGGGGCGGACGCCGCTCCCGAGCCCGACGCTCTTGAGGTGCTCGAGCACGATCCCTCCGTGGCCCTGCACGATCCCCTTCGGGGTCCCGGTCGTGCCCGACGAGAACAGGATCCACAGCGGCGCGTCGAACGGGAGCTGCTCGAACCGCGGCGGGCGCGGCTCGGCGACGAGCGAGCGCCAGGCGAGCGTGTCGGGCGGCGGCTCGAGGTCGCCGAGGACCGGCACGAGGATCGTCGCCTCGAGGGTCGGCAGCTCGGCCTGCAGCGCGGCGACCTCGCTGCGCCGGTCGTGGTGCTTGCCGTTGAAGCGGTAGCCGTCGGCGGCGATGAGGACCTTCGGCTCGACCTGGGCGAAGCGCTCGAGGACGGTCTGGGTGCCGAACTCCGGCGCGACCGACGTCCAGATCGCGCCGATCGACGCGGTCGCCAGCAGGCCGACGAGCGCCTCGGGGACGTTCGGCAGGAACGCCGCGACGCGGTCGCCGCGCTCGACGCCGAGCGCGCGGAGCGCCTCGGCCAGGGCGCCGACCTGACCCTCGAGCTCGTCGGCGCCGATCTCGCGCGGCGCCGCTCCCTCGGTGGCGAACACGACCGCGGGCCGGTCGCGCGGCGCGCGGCGGAGCATCTCCTGCGCGTAGTTGAGCTCCGCGCCCGGGAACCACTCGGCGCCGGGCATCCTGCGCTCGACGAGCACGGTGTCGGCGTCCTTCGTCCCGACGTCGTGGTACTCCCACAGCGCGCCCCAGAACGCCTCAAGCTCGTCGGTCGACCAGCGCCAGATCGCGTGGTAGTCGTCGAACCGCAGGCCGCGGGTCTCGCCGAGCCACGCCGCGAACCTGCCGAGCGGCGAGTTCTCGCGCTCGTCGGGCGTCGGCGTCCACAGGATGTCGGCCGCTTCGCTCATGTGCTTCTCCTCGGTTCGGGCGCCGGACGGACGGGGCCGAACCGCCGCTCGAGCTCGCCGACCGTCCGCTCCGGGTCATCGGGATCGTGGAGGAAGACCGCCATGCCGAGCGCCCGCGCCGGCGTCAGGTTCTCCTCGAAGTCGTCGACGAACAGCACCTCCTCGGCGGGGACGCCGAGCTCCGAGAGCGCGAGCTCGAACGCCGCGCGGTCGGGCTTGCGCACGCCGGCCCGGCCGGAGATGACCTGCACGTCGAACGCGCGGGCGTAGAACGGCTGCTCGTACATCGGGAACCACCACGAGTTCGACAGCAGCCCGGTGCGCACGCCGCGGCGCCGCAGCGCCTCGACCGCGTCCGTCATCGCCGGGATGAAGCGCACCTCGGCGTACAGCTCGGCGAACAGGCCGTCAGCGCGGTCGGCGGGCAACCCGAGCAGCTCCGCCAGCGGCCCCTCGACCTCGCGGTGGTGCAGCTCGCCGACCTCGAGCCGGTGCAGCAGGTCGCGGATCTCGGGCGTGTGGAAGTACAGCTCCTTGAACGGCGGGAGCCGGAGGCCCTCCCGTGCGCAGAACGCGTCGAACGACGGGAAGATGTCGGTGGTCAGGACGCCGCCGGCGTCGATGAGCAGGGCGCGCGGTCCGGCCATCGCTAGTGGACGAACAGGTCGGGCAACAGGTCCTCCTCGGCGGCGTCGCCGGCGCGGTAGCGGTCCAGGTCCTCCCCGGCGAGGACGTCCTCGTCGAGGAAGAAGTGCCCGGTGCACGCGCGCGCCGGGCGGGTGACGATCGCGTGGGCGGCGTCGGCCATGATCTCGGGCCGGCGCGAACGGGCGAGCGCGGCGTCGCCGCCGACCACGTTGCGCACCGCGGCGGTCGCGATGAGCGTCCGCGGCCACAGTGAGTTGAACGCGATGCCGTCGTCGCGGAACTCCTCGGCCATGCCGAGCGTGCACATGCTCATCCCGTACTTGGAGATCGTGTACGCGGTGTGGGCCGCGAACCACGCCGGCTCGAGCTCGAGCGGCGGCGACAGCGTCAGCACGTGCGGGTTGGCGGACCGGCGCAGGTGCGGGACGCAGGCGCGCGACAGGACGAACGTGCCGCGCGTGTTGACGTCCTGCAGGAGGTCGTAGCGACGCATGTCGATCCGCTCGGTCGGCGACAGGTCGATCGCCGAGGCGTTGTTCACCACGACGTCGACGCCGCCGAAACGCTCGGCTGCGAGCTCGACCGCGGCGGCGACGGTGGTCTCGTCGCGCACGTCGCAGGCGACGGGCAGCGCCCGGCCGCCGGCGGCCTCGACCCGCGCCGCGGCGGTGTGGATCGTGCCCTCCAGGCGCGGGTGCGGCGTGTCGGTCTTGGCGAGCAGGCAGACGTTCGCGCCGTCGCGCGCGGCGCGCTCGGCGATCGCCAGGCCGATCCCGCGGCTGGCGCCCGAGATCACGAGCGTCCTGCCGGCGAGCGTCGCGGTCACGGCGCCGTGACGGCGTCCACCGGCGCCGCCGAGGAGTCGTCTCCGGGGAGCAGGAAGCCCGCGTCGACGACGAGCGCCTGACCGGTGATGCGCGCCGCCGCGGGGCTGAGGAAGAACGCGACCGCCTCGGCCACGTCGTCCGGGTCCAGGACGGTGCGCAGGGGCGAGCGCGCCGCGGACGCGGCGGCAATCGACTCCCAGCCGGGGATCGCGCGGAACAGGTCGGTGAGCACGACGCCGCCGACGACGCAGTTGACGGTGATGCCGTCGGGCCCGAGCTCGACCGCCAGGTAGCGGACGAGCGCCTCGATCGCGGCCTTCGCCGCCCCGAACGCGGCGTACGCGCCGAACACGCGCCGGGCGCCGAGCGAGGAGATCGCGACGATCGACCCCCCGCCCTGCGCGCGCATCGAGCGGGCCGCGTGCTGGGAGAGGACGAGCAGGGCGCGCGCGTGCGCGGCCATCGTGTAGTCCCACGCCTCGACGCTCAGCTCCTCGGTGCCGGCGAACTCGCCGTTGGCGGCGTTGCAGACGAGGTATCGCAGCCCGCCGAACTCGCTCGCCGCCTCGTCGGCCACGCGCGCCATCGCCTCGGCGTCGCCCGCGTCGCCCTGGAGGATCACCGCGCGCCGGCCGAGCGCGCGGACGTCCGCCGCGGTCGCCTCCGCCGCCTCGCGGTTGGCGACGTACCCGATCGCCACGTCCGCGCCGCGCGCCGCGAGCGCGAGCGCGCACGACCGCCCGATGCCGCGCGAGCCGCCCGTGACGAGCGCGCCGCCGCTCAGACCGCCAGCCGAGAGATCCATGTCTCGCGACCCTAGGGCGCGGCGGGCGGTTCCGCGCCCGCCGCGCGCCGGCTCCCTCGTGAGTTCCACAACCCTGCGCCCTCGCTCCTAGCGGGGCACCTCGCGCCCGAGCCAGCCGCGGTAGAAGCCCTCGAGGTCCGGGAGGTACTCGTGGATCGCGGGATACCCGGGCGGGACGGCCTCGGTCTCGAGCAGCCGGCCCGACCGCGGGCAGTAGTACTCGCGCAGCTCCTGCCACGCGCCGTCCGGGTGCCCCAGCCGCGGGTAGATCTCCTGAAAGGCCTCGTCGGTGTCGCGGACGAACATCGGCACGTGGAGCTTCCAGTTCTCGTTCCACCGGCACAGGTCGGCGCCCGCGTCGGTACGGATGACGAGCTCGTCGTCCGAACGGCGGCGGACGATGTTCATCCCCTCCCCGTAGGGCAGGACGATCGGGTCGTCGTAGCCGACGCGCTCTTGCAGCAGCGCGACCCACATGTCGAAGCGGCCGGGGTCCTTCAGCCCGGACTGGATGTCCTTGACCGCCCGGCGGCTGAGCTTCTCGTCGAGGAGGTCGGCGAGCGTCTCGGGCGTCATCCGGGACGCGACCGGCACCTCGACGTGGTCGCCGGGCAGGAAGACCTCGGACTGCGCGAGGTACGCGCGCACCGACTCCTCCGGTGTGATCTTCCCCGGCTCGGCGCGCGGCACCATCACCGTCGGCGTGACGACGTCGAAGTCGAAGTCCTCCGGCAGGTCCCAGAAGCCGCGGAACTCGGCGGCCCAGCGCGGCTCGAGCCGCATCGACTCCGCGTACATGACCTTCACCGGCTCGATGAGGTCCTGGGCGAGGATCCGCTCGCGCTGGCCGGCCCACCACTCGCGCGCCGGGATCGCCCGCTCGAGCCGCCGGCGGCGCACCGCGTCGCGGTCGCGGCGGCCGTAGGCGCGGTCAGCCCAGCGCGGCTGGAGGTGCCCGCCGGCGATGTCGGCCTCGATCGCCTCGTCGGGGCGGTCGAGCGGGTCGCCCAGCCCGCCGCCGCCGCGGCCCGACGAGAGGTACAGGTCGCCGGACCTGACCGCGATCATCATCGTGTACGGGTCCTGCTCGAGCTGGTGCTCGCCGCCGTACGCGTTCATCGCCGGCTCCTCGCCGCTGACGTCGGCGACCGGGTAGGCCTCGCCGGCCGCGGCGAGCTCGTAGATGTCCGACCCGAGCACGTTGTGGACGTACGTGCTCGGCGCCGGGTACCCGCCGAAGATGCCCGGCGAGGTGAACATGCCGCCGGCGCCGATGTTCTCGATCTCGAAGTCGGGCGTACCGTGGACGAGCAGCAGCGACTCGAACGACGACCCGCCGCGGTGCCGCCCCCACCCGCCGGTGTTCGGCTTGATGCGGCGGCCGAGGTAGAGCATCGGCTTGACGAGCTCCCACATCTCGACGTCGCCCATGTCGCCCTCGGGGTTGAACACCGCCGCGCCGTAGTCGAGCCCGTCGAGGACGAACTTGGCCCCCTGTCCCTGGGCGCCGACCTCGAAGTTCATGAACCCGGAGATCTGGCCGTACTGGTCCAGCCCGCCGCCCTGCGCGACGTTGCCGGGCACGGTGTAGGTGCCGATGATCTCCTCGATGTAGCCACGCGACTGCAGCGCCCGCGAGATCGCGCGCAGGTACCCGACCGACGTCGAGAACATCGGCATCCACGGGAACGACGAGCTGCACGGCGCGTCGCCGAGGTGCGCCCACGTCCCGGGGGTGAGCTTCAGCTCGGTCGCGTAGTAGGCGCCGTCGTTGATCTTGTCGTTGCAGATCAGCGTCTGCGTGAACAGGATCCACTGCATGCCCTGCTGGGCCGACGGCGTCGCGTTGAACGAGTGCCACCCCCACGCCGACGAGCCGCGCAGATCGGTCACCCAGCGCCCGTCGCGGTCGACGGTCGCCTCGTAGGCGCCGTGGATGATCATGTCCCGCTGCGCGCGCTTGGGGAGGTTGAGCTTGTCCGCGTAGCGCGCCTCGGTGAACCCGGCGCTGCGGTAGCGGCCGGGCACGAGCAGGCTGCGCACGCGCGACTTGAAGTCGCGCCGGCCATCCTCGATCGCCTCGCGCATGAACTGCTTGAACGTGTCGACGCCCTCCTCGAGGACGAGGCGCTCGACCGCGTCGCGGATCATGTGGCAGCCGGCCAGGCGCGTCCGCTCGTCGAGGATGTACAGGCCGGGAGCGCGGCTCTGCATCGACACGCGCTTGAGGTGCCACCGGGCGATCGTGTCGTGCTCGCCGATCTTCATGCAGTGCAGGTCGATGCCGTCGTCGAACCGGGTGGTCGGCGCGACGCACACGCCGCCCGGTGTCGTGGCGCCGATGTCCATGACGTGGATGACGCCGCCCGCCCACGCGATGAGCTCGCCCTCGTGGAAGATCGGCACGAACGTCTGCACGTCGGCGTTGTGGACGTCGCCGATCGTCGGCTGGTTGTTGGCGAAGATGTCGCCCGGCCGGATGCCCGGGTTGTCCTCCCACCCGTTGCGGACCATGAACTTGATGGCCTCGCTCATCGTGTGGACGTGGACGATGATCCCGGTCGACAGCGCGACGTTGTCGCCCTCGGGGGTGTAGAGCGCGAACGAGATCTCGCCGAGCTCGCGGACGATCGGCGAGGCCGAGATGTTCAGCGCGGTCTCGCGCGCGGTGACCATGCCGCCCCGCACCCGCGAGAACAGCTTCTCGAAGTGCAGCGGGTCGCGCTCCTTGAGCGGCATGCGCCGCAGCCCGTGGTAGTGGCCGGTCTCCTCGAAGAGGCGCTCGGACTCCTCGAGCATCGCCTTCAGCGTGCGGCCGTCCCAGCCGATGGCCGGGCGCTCCTGCGCCTCCAGCTCCTGGATCGTCCGGTCGATCGTGGCCATCGTGCTCAGGCCTCCGTGTTCTCGAGGTGGAAGATCCCGTGCTCGTCCAGGCGCGCCCGGCGGCCCGGCGGGACCGGGAACGTCGTCGACTCGGCCTCGAGGACCGCCGGGCCCTCGATGACCTGGCCGTTGCGGACGTCGTCCATCTCGTAGACGTCCGTGGTGGCGTGGCCGCCGGACCACCACACGCGGCGCGTGGCCTTCACCGGCGGCGAGCCGTCGGTCCGCGGCATCACAGGCAGGGTCGGCTTCTCGATCGGCACCGAGCCCTTGACGATCGCCTGCGCGACGAGGTAGCCGAGCTCGGGCGACGACGCCGCGCGGGCGTACATGCGCGCGTTCGTCTCCTCGAACGCGGCGATGAGCGCGTCGACGTCCTCGAGCGTCGTGATCTCCGCGCGCGGCGCGTCGACCTCGATGTCGACGAGCTGGCCGTAGTACTGCATGCGGACCATGTGGCTGAACGTCACGTCCTCCGGCGCGTAGCCGGACTTCTCGAACTCCTGGCGGACGCGGTCCTCCAGCCCGCGCCAGGCCTGGGTCAGCAGCCCGCCCATCGCCAGGCGCTCCTCGTCGCTCTGGGCAGGCAGCAGCGCCAGGTCGACCTGGCGGTCGAAGCGGTACTCGAACTCCGCGCACGCGCAGCCGAACGCGCTGAACCCGGCCGCCCACTCGGGGACGAGCACCTGCTGGTACGGGACCCCCGCGGTGTAGCCGGCCACGTGCAGCGGCCCGCCGCCGCCGTAGCAGAGCAGGGTGTAGTCGGCCGGGCTGTAGCCCTTGCCGAGGATCCGCCCGACCGCCTCGTTGCGCAGCGAGGTCTCGAACAGCTCGATGATCCCGGCAGCCGCCTCCTCGACGCCGAGGCCCAGCGGGCGCGCGACCTGGCGCTCGACCTCGTGGCGGGCGCGCTCGACGTCGAGCTGCACCTGGCCGCCGAGGAAGTAGTCGGGGTTCAGGCGGCCGAGCACGAGGTTGAGGTCGGTGATCGAGACCGTGTCGACCCCGCCCTCCGGCCACGCGGTGCCGATCATCGCGCCCGCGGAGCCGGGCCCGATCTCGGGCCGGCGCGCGTTCGGGTCGATGCGCACGAACGACCCGCAGCCGGCGCCGACCGAGTCGATCTGCACGAGCGGCATGTTCAGCACGAAGCGCGCCATGTCCGGCGTGCTCGTGACCTCGTAGCGGCGGCCGGTGAGCAGCGCGATGTCGAAGCTCGTGCCGCCGATGTCGGTGCACAGGACGTTCGTCAGGCCGATCCGCTCGGCGAGCCAGCGCGCGCCGACGACGCCGCCGATCGGCCCGGAGACGAGCGTCGTGGCGAGCTGGTCGGCGTCGATCGAGATCGTCCCGCCGTGGCTGGCCATGACGCGCAGCTCGAACTCCGCGCCGCGGCTGCGGGTCCGGTCGCGCACCGCGCGCAGGGTCCCGCGCGACGGCTCGGCCGCGTACGCCTCGATCACCGTCGAGTTCAGCCGCGGCAGGTCGCGGCGCGACGGGTACAGGTCGCTCGACACGAACACCGGGCAGGCGCCGTTGACGCCGCGCGCGTCCTTCTCCTCCTCGACGATCTCGCGCACCCGCTGCTCGTGGGCCGGGTTGCGGTAGCTGAACAGCAGCGAGATGACGATCCCCTCGACGCCCTCGTCGAGCAGCCTGCGGACCGCCTCGCGCGCGTCCTGCTCACGCAGCGGCAGCACCTCGTTGCCGAACAGGTCGATGCGCCCGCGCACGCCGCAGATCCGCTCGCGCGGGATGAGCGGCTCGTTGTGGTGGTGCGTGGCGATGTGCAGCCGGTCGGCGTACGAGAAGCCGAGGTAGGTCTGGATGCCGCGCTCCATGTGCAGCGCGTCCTCCTGGCCCGCCGTCACGATCGCGCCGACCTTCCGCCCGGTCCGGGTCAGCAGCCGGTTGAGCATCGCGGTCCCGGAGAAGACGGCCGAGCGGATCTGCGGGAAGCCCTCCTCGGGCGTCATGTCCCACTGGCGCAGCGCGTCCTCCGCGCTGTGCAGGAGGCCCTCGGACTCGTCGTGCGGTGTCGTCTGCGCCTTGCCGACGACGAAGCGCCCCGACTCGTCGACGATGAACGTGTCGGTCATCGTCCCGCCGGCGTCGATCGCCAGCACGCGCGGATGGTGGACAGCGGTGACCATGCGTTGCTCCTATGTCAAGGCGAGCGCCGGAGCGGGCGCGTTGCCGTTCTTGTTGGTCATGATCTTGTTGTTCTCGTTGGCCTGATCGGTCGGGGCGCAGAGCACGCGCCAGATGCGGCGGGC